>Ga0114966_10000562_pt1 | contig 35477 bp, 35 predicted proteins | sample M_130207_XF_Meta_FD_87029 | JGI IMG/M metagenome (GOLD analysis project Ga0114966, IMG submission 87029) | Freshwater microbial communities from Lake Montjoie, Canada to study carbon cycling - M_130207_XF_MetaG | ecosystem: Environmental > Aquatic > Freshwater > Lake | place: Lake Montjoie... | reverse complement strand
TTCGCGGTCGTGCAGTTCGAGCGCTTCGGCAAGCAGATAGGCGGTCGCGTGCTCGTAATAATCGGATGACAGATAGCCAATGCGCAGCCGCGGGTGCTGGGCGAATGTGCCCGCTCGATCATCGGGCAACGGCACAAGCGCGCCGAATTGCGCTGCCGACCAGCGGCGCGCATGCGCGAGCTGTTGCGCGGCAGTGGTCGGCTCGCATAACAGGGAAAACGGGCTGACCTGCGTCGTCGCCCGCTCCAGCGCAGCCTCCAGGCGCCGCCACGCCGCGCGCCATTTTTCCCATGCGCAGAGCCGCCGCAATCCAAACGTGAGCGTTCCCAACAGGCTGTCCGCACCGGTGCGTTCAACTCCGGTTTCCAGCGTCGCCACCGCGCGATCCAGTTCGCCGCGCACCGAATGTATTTCGGCCAGCACGCTATATGGACCTGCGGCGGCGGGGTCGAGTTCTGTTGCGCGCTGGGCCGCAACTTCTGCTTCTGCCAACTCGCCGACCTGGAACAAGGCTTCCGCCAGCGCGTTTGCTGCACCGCGATGGTCGGGCTCGGCACGCAATACTTCGCGCAAATGCACGATCGCTTCCCTGAACCGCCCGAGCGCAAAAGACGCGGCGGCGAGGCCTTCGTGCGCATCCAGCAATGCAGGCGCGCTGCGCAAGGCGGCAAGATATTGTTCCCGCGCCGCCTCGGTCTTGCCCTGCGACGCCAGCACATTGGCGAGATTGCTGCGCGCCTGTGCGAGACCCGGCTCAATAGCGAGGGCGCGCTGGAAGCACGCCAGCGCGTCGTCCAGACGCTGCTCTTTTTGCAGTGTGAAGCCGAGGTTGACCATGGCGTCGAGATGCTGCGGCACTTGGGCGAGTACGCGCTCGAACCACTGGCGTGCCTGCGTAAAGTCGTCTTCGCCAAGGCAGATGACGCCGAGGTTGTACAGGGAGTCGGCATGGTCGGGTGCGAGGCGCAGCGCGGCTTCGAATTGACCGCGCGCGGCCGCCACGTCGCCGGCCCCGGCCAGCGCCTGCCCCAGGTTCAGGTGGATATCGGGATTGTCCGCGGCAAGTTTGAGCGCGCGCTCGAGCTGCGCGATTGCCGCGGCGTGGCGCCCCTGGTTGAGGATGGCTGCCCCCAGACGCATGAATACCGAGGCCGGCGCGTTAGGCAGAGTGGCTGCGGCATCGAGCACGCGTTCGGCGTCGGCAAATTCGCCCAGCATCAGGTGGGCGAGGCCGAGGTTTTCGAGGGCGGCGCCGTGACGCGGCTGGGCGGCGAGCGCCTGGGTGAGCGGTTTGATTGCATCGCGCGGGCGCGCAGTCATCAGCAGCGAAATGCCGAGCAGGCACAGCGCGTCGGGGTTGCGCGGAGCGCGTGCCAGCACCTCCTCACACAGCCGCTGTGCGGCGGCAGCATCGCCGGCCTGCAGGCGCTCTTGGGCCTGGCTCAATTTGCGGATCAGGACGGCAGACATGGACTTAACGCTGCGAATGACATTGGAGTTCGCCAATTATGCCGGGATTGCGCGGGCAGGTCTGCACCATGAATGCCTGGAGTGCCTGACATAATGAAACACGCGCGTTTCAATATGTCAGGCACTCTTGGACATCCCCGCTCACTGTCTCTACAATTATTCACCTGCAACACGGTATGCGCGCTGCCCGGTGCGCATCAACCTGTCGCGTCGTTACGCTGCCGGCTACAGCGTGCTGATGTGCAACCAAGACGTTTCCGCTTGCATGCATTATGGCTGAATCCGATAAAAATCATCCCACCGTCCAGGACAGCCTGCAGCAGGTAGTCGAATTGCTGCGCCGGCACCAACTGGTCAAGGGCCTCGTCGAGCGCCAGGCGATGCCGCGCCATGAGCTGGTGGAAAGCCTGGTGCAAAAGCAGAACATCGCCGAGCTGCAGAACAAGCTCGAACAGCTGCATCCGGCGGACGTTGCATATGTGCTGGAGGCATTGCCGCTCGATGAGCGGCTGGCGGTATGGGACCTGGTAAAGGCCGAGCGCGACGGCGAGATCCTGCTGGAAGTCTCCGATGCCGTGCGCGAAACGCTGATCGCGCACATGGAGACCAAAGAGCTGGTCGCGGCGACCGAGCAGCTCGATACCGATGAGATAGCCGACCTGGCGCCCGATCTGCCGCGCGAGGTCATGCAGGACGTGTTTCGCTCGCTGTCGGTCGAAGAGCGCGACCAGTTGCGCGCGGCGATGTCTTACCCGGAAGACACAGTCGGCGGGATCATGGATTTCGACATGATCACGGTGCGCGACGACATTACCGTCGAAGTCGTCCTGCGCTACCTGCGCCGGCTCGACGAGATGCCCGACCATACCGACCAGATCTTCGTGGTCGACCGGCAGGAACACCTGCGCGGCCTGTTGTCGGTGAGCCGCCTGCTGGTGAGCGATCTCGACACACGGGTGACTTCCATCATGACCGTGGCGACCGTTAAATTGGCGCCCAATGAGAATGCGCAGGATGCCGCTACAGCATTCGAGCGCTATGACCTGGTATCGGCACCGGTGGTCGACGGCGAAGACAAGCTGATCGGGCGCGTCACCGTCAATTCAGTGGTCGATGTCATCCGCGAGGAGACCGACAGCGAAAAACTCTCGGCCGGCGGCCTGCGCGAGGAAGAAGATTTGTTTGCGTCGGTATGGAGCAGCGTTAAAAACCGCTGGACGTGGCTGGCGATCAACCTGGTGACCGCGTTTATCGCGTCGCGCGTGATCGGCATATTCGAAGGTTCGATCGAGAAAATCGTGGCACTCGCGGCGCTGATGCCGATCATCGCCGGCATCGGCGGCAATTCGGGCAATCAGACTATTACCATGATCGTGCGCGCCCTGGCGCTTGGCCAGATCACGGTTTCCAGCGCGCGCAAGCTGTTTGCCAAGGAGATCGGCGTGAGTTTTATCAACGGCCTGATCTGGGGCAGCGTGGTCGGAATATTTGCGTTCCTGATTTACCATAAATGGCAATTGGGGCTCGTCATGACAGGCGCGATGGTGCTGAATCTGTTGCTTGCGGCCGTCATGGGGGTCGCTGTTCCGCTGTTGATGCACAAGCTCGGCCGCGATCCGGCGGTCGGCTCCAGCGTGATGATTACCGCCATTACGGACAGCGGCGGCTTTTTCATTTTTCTCGGCCTGGCGACGCTGTTTCTCGTGCCCTAGCCGAGCGTTCAGGCCGGCACTTATTCCCGCGGGCGGGAATAAAGCGCGCCGCCGCGTGTTTACGAAAATGCAGGCGTTTGCCTGCTTACCCCGAACGAGAACAATATGATGAGCCGGTTCAAACCAATGTTGACAACCTTCTCCCTGGCGCTCGTGCTGACAGCGTGTAGCGGCTATGCGCCGGTGAAATATACGGACGGCATCATGACCAACGCCGCGGGCATGACGCTTTATACGTTCGACAAGGACGTCGCCGGCGCGGGTAAAAGCGTCTGTAACGGACCTTGCGCGACGAGCTGGCCGCCGCTGCTGGCCGGCGCCAGCGACCAGTCGGGCGGCGACTGGACAGTGGTTACGCGCGACGACGGTTCGAAACAATGGGCCTTCCTTGGCAAGCCGCTTTACCTGTGGAACAAGGACCAGAAGCCCGGCGACATGACCGGCGATGGCTTCAACAATGCGTGGCGTGTCGTCAGACCCGAGCCGCGGCCGCTGACTGGAAACATGAGCCTGTAGTGGACGGACGCGACCGCGATTTCATTCAGCATCTGCCCCGTTTGCGCCGCTACGCGCGCGCGCTGACGGGGGATCGCGGGCGCGCGGACGATCTGGTGCAGGACACCCTTGAGCGGGCGCTCGTCAAATTCCACTTATGGCAGCCGGGCAGCGATTTGCGCGCCTGGTTATTTACGATCATGCACAACGTTTTTATCAACCAACTGCGCGCCGGCGCCGGCACTGTCATCATGCCGCTCGACGACGAAACCGTGCAGCCGGCGATACGCGCGACGCAAAGCGACCGCCTGGAAGTCCTCGATCTGCAGATTGCGCTGTCGCGCCTGCCGGAAGAGCAGCGTGAGGTGTTGCTGCTGGTCGGTCTCGAGCAAATGACTTACGACGAGGCAGCGGGCGTGCTTGGCATTCCCATAGGTACGGTGATGTCGCGCTTGTCGCGCGCGCGCGAACGCCTGCGTGCCCTGTTGGCGGGTAGCGGTGCACAGCCCGCATTGAAGGTGGTGAAATGAGCGGATTGGCGGTAACCGAAGCCGAACTGCACGCCCACGTCGACGGCTTGATGCCGGAGGCGCGCCGCGTGGAGATCGAGGAATATCTGGCGGCGCATGCCGGGGATGCGCAACGCGTGCGCGCGTGGCGCGACCAGAACCAGGCGCTGCGTGCGCTGTTCGATCCGGTGCTGTCGGAATCGCTGCCGGTGCGTTTGCGCAAGCCGGCATTGCGCCGCCGCATGCAGCCGCTTTTGCGTTACGCGGCGGTTCTGGCGTGGCTCGGCTTGGGTATTGTCGCCGGCTGGTATCTGCACGATTACAACATCGCGAAATCGGGGGACACCGTTGCGTTTGCGCACCGGGCGGTTATTGCGCACGTCGTTTACAGCCCTGAAGTCCGTCATCCGGTCGAAGTCGGCGCCGACCAGGAGGCGCATCTGGTCGCCTGGTTGTCCAAGCGTATCGGCGGCAGCCTCAAGGTTCCGCAGCTCGCCACGCTGGGTTATCAATTGGTCGGCGGCCGTCTGCTGCCGGGCAACCAGGGGCCGGCCGCGCAATTCATGTTCCAGGACGGCAGCGGCCAGCGCCTGACGCTTTACGTCCGCAATGGCGCTGGCGACAACAAGGAAACGGCGTTTCGTTATACCCAGGAACGCGGCATCAGCGTGTTTTACTGGGTCGATGGAAAATTCGGCTACGCCATATCGGGCGAAATCGATAAAGACGATCTGCTGCGCGTGGCGCAGGTTATTTACCGGCAATTGAATCCTTAGGGGCGTCGCCTGGCGTTTTTCGTCCGATTTTTATCGAATAATTTGTTCGCTGGCCGAAAAAAAGGGTTTTCGGCAGCCAAAAAAAGGGCCGCAAAGAGAATGCGGCCCTTTTTTTCGGCGATCGAGGCCGGGATCCGATCCTGCCGCCTTCTCAAATCAATCGCGTCGTTGCGCTTTTCCATTTGTGTTTTTTCGGTCCGCCAAAGTCGCGGCATGAAAAAACGGAATGTGCGAATCGAAAATTTATTGTGTGCGGTGTGAAATTTTTTCCGGCAGCAGCGAAAAAATATCAGCACTGACGGCCGCGCTGATGAATTTTTTAATGCGGCAAACGCAAAAAAATTCACGTGTTGTTGATGGCACACAATGCGAACGATCGTGCATGCGCACTGCATGCACGTAAAAATTATGCAGTCGGGTGCACGTTGCGGCGTAGCGAACAGACTAACGCATGCGTTCGATCAGGCTTGCGGGGGTATTGCGGACGTGCGAGAAAAATAATTAAGAATCAGGGACTTGAAAACAGAATTCAAGTTGCTGAGGGCAAAGCGGGCGTGAAGGGGGGAGACGCTGGCGTTTTGCGGGAGGTCTTGCTGACATCGACTGCGCTGGCTGCAGTCGTTTACTGCGATGAGGCAAATAACGGGAGCCGGGGAGCCCAGCTCCCGCTCAAGCAACTAACGTTATTTCTTCTTAGCTGCTTTCTTTTTCTTTGCTTTTTTCTTTGCTGCCATGGTTCATCTCCTTACGAGTGGTTTAATTACCTACAAGTGCATACAACTTTTTTCTGCACTCCCAAATCATCGTGCACGATGCAGCTTGTGATTCGTATCTTGTTTCCAAAACACGATTACGATGGTTGGTGCGCCAATTCTAAGCTACCTACAAAAAAAATTGCAACAATTTTGTAAAATAATTTGCAGTCGTGTGGTAGGTATGTTGCGCATATGCCACCGGAATTTTCGCGGCAACAGTGAACAGCGTCACGATTTTTTATTGCGCGTGAGTGATTCAAGCGCTTTTTTTTGCGCAAAGATGCGATGAAGCGATGAAATTTCGACAGTTTGCATCGTTGATCACGGCAACAAGCGTTCGGGCGCGATCAGTTGCGCGATTGTTTCGCGCTCGCGGATCAAATGCATGTCGCTGCCGCTGATCATCACTTCCGCTGCGCGCGGCCGCGTGTTGTAGTTCGAACTCATCGTCATTCCATAAGCGCCGGCCGACATGATGGCGACAAGATCGCCTTCGGCCAGACTCAGTTCGCGCTCGTGACCGAGAAAATCTCCGGTCTCGCACACCGGGCCGACGATTTCATAGCGCCGCGGCGGCGTGCGCCGCGGCCGCACCGGCTGGATATCGTGCCACGCGTCATAGAGCGCCGGGCGTATCAGATCATTCATCGCGGCATCGATCACCGCAAAATTGCGGTCCGCGCCGTGCTTCAGGTATTCGACCCGCGCCAGCAGGATGCCGGTGTTGCCGACCAGCGAACGGCCCGGTTCAAACATGATGGTCTGCTTGCGGTCGCCCAGGCACGCCGTCAGCGCATGTATATAGTCGGCCACCGCCGGCGGCGTCTCGTCGCGATAGCGTATGCCGAGGCCGCCGCCTATATCTATATGCGCGATAGCTATACGCTCGGCGGCCAGGCGGTCCACCAGGCCCAATAATTTTTGCAGTGCAGCGATAAAGGGGGGGATTTCCGTGAGCTGCGAACCGATATGGCAATCGATGCCGGTCACGCGCAGGTTGGCCATGCCTGCTGCTTCGCGATACAACGGCAACGCGGACTCAAAAGGAATGCCGAACTTGTTCTCCTTGAGCCCGGTGGCGATGTAAGGGTGGGTTTTGGCGTCGACATCGGGATTGACCCGCAGGCTGACCGGCGCAATCTTTCCCATCTCGCCGGCCACCTGGTTTAGCTTTTGCAGCTCGCTGGCGGATTCAACGTTGAAGCACCGGATGCCGGCGTCCAGCGCCGCGCGCATTTCGGCGGTCGTCTTGCCGACGCCGGAGAACACGGTTTTTTGCGCATCGCCGCCGGCGGCGAGCACGCGCGCGAGTTCGCCGCCCGACACGATGTCGAAACCGCTGCCCAGCCGCGCCAGCACATTGAGCACCGCCAGGCTGGAATTGGCTTTCACCGCATAGCAGATCAGGTGGTCGCGTCGCGCGAGCGCGTCGTCATACGCGCGATAGGCGGCTTCGAGGGCGGCGCGCGAGTATATATAGCAGGGCGTGCCGAACGTCGCGGCGATACGGTCGAGCGCGACAGCTTCAGCGTGCAGCGTCTCATCGCGGTAAGCGAAGTAGCTCACTTCGCTCCCGGGCTTTTCTTCTCGTCGGCGGGCGTGTCTGCAGTGGCGGGCAGCGCAGCGGCGGATTTTTTCTCGGGAATATACAGCGGCCCCTTGAGGCCGCAAGCCGCCAGGGTAGCCGCCACTATCAACAACAAAAAAGTTTTACGCATGATTTTTCGCGCGTTATATGCCCGGGAATATTAGCACAGAGGTCAGTCACGCCAGCAGGTAACGGATAGCGTCGCGCCGCAGCGCCAGCCGCCTTTCCTTGTAGTCGGGCAGCACGCTCGCAACCCAGTGCCAGAAACGCGGCGAATGATTGGGCTCCCGCAAATGCGCGAGCTCGTGGACCACGACGTAATCGATCAGCGCCGGCGGCGCCTGGATCAGCCGCCAGTTGAGGAGCACGCGTCCGTCGGGGTGGCAGGTGCCCCACCGCGTTCTGGCGTTTGACAGGCGGATGGTCGGGGCGCGCACGTCGAGCACCCGCGCGAAATGCCCGGCGCGCTGCTCGAACCACCCTTGCGCGGTATCGCGCAGCCAGGCGACCACGTGCCGCGCCAGAATATCGGGGTCGTCAGTCCCGGTGCCGACAGTCAAACATTTGCCGCAGCGCGTTGTGATCTTGCTGGCGGCGTCAACCTCAAGCGTCAGCGGTTCGCCCAGCGCCATCACGGTGGCGCCGGCCTGCCAGGTAAACGGCGGCGGGCGGCGCGCCTGCCAATCCGTCAGCTTGCGCGCGATCCAGTGCGCGTGCGACGCCAAAAGGTTGTCGATACGCGACTGGGTGGCGCGCCACGGCGCGCCCACCCGCAGCCCGTTCTCATCGATGGTCAGCGTAATGCTGCGGCGGCGCTGGCTGCGCTTAAGCGTGTATTCGATCGGGCTACCGCTGAGCACGAAACGACACCGGCTCACGGCTTGCAGCGGCGCGTTGCCGCGCATGAAATCCAGCAATGAAGGCCTACGCGCGGCCATGTTCCAGGCGCGGCATTTCGGTTTCGATCCACGTTTCGACTTCGCGCGTCAGCGCAGCGGCTTTCTTGCCGCGGCTGTCGATCGGTTTGCCGATGCTGACCGTGATGGTGCCCGGGTACTTGCAGAAGGCGTGGCGCCCCCAGCACGTGCCCGCGTTGTGCGCGACTGGCAGCACCGGCGCGCCCGCATGCACGGCCATCGCAGCACCACCGGTCTGATACGTGCCGCGCGCGCCCGGCGCGATGCGCGTGCCTTCGGGAAAGACGATAATCCAGAAGCCGCGCGCAATGCGATCCTTGCCTTGCGCAAGCATCTGCTTCAGCGCCCGCATGCCGGCAGTGCGATCGATCGCCACCGGCGACAGCATGGCGAGTCCCCAGCCGAAAAACGGTATCCACAGCAGCTCGCGCTTAATGACGTAAACCTGCGGCGGAAAAATCACCTGGAACGCGAGCGTTTCCCATGCCGACTGGTGCTTGGACAGCACGACACAGGCCTGGGCGGGCACATTCTCCGCGCCCAGCACGCGGTAACGGATGCCGCAAATGGTTTCGGCGCCCCACAGCACCAGCCGCGTCCAGGTAGTGATGACGCGATAGCGCGTGAATGGGTCGAACGGAAACGTCAGCAGCGAGATGACCGCGAACGGCGGGGTAATGACGATCTGGAATGCTGCAAACAGGCAGGAGCGCAGCAAGACGCTCATTGCGTGATGGACTTCACTGCCTCATTGAGGTCGGCAAAGGTCTGCGTATGCGGCGGCAGGCCGCCTTTTGCGGCGGTCTGCTTGCCTTTGCCCGTCAGCACGAGGATGGCTTTTGCCCCGACCGCTGCCGCCGCCTGCAGATCGCGCAGCGAGTCGCCTATGCACGGCACGCCCGCCAATTCGGTATTGAAGCGGTGCGCGATGTCTTCCAGCAGCCCGGGCTTGGGTTTGCGGCAGTTGCAGCCGGCATCCTGCGCGTGCGGGCAGAAGAACACCGCATCGATGCGGCCGCCGACAAGCCCCAGCGCCTTGTGCATCTTGTCGTGAATGGCGTTCAGCGTCGCCACTTCGAAGAGTCCGCGGCCGATGCCGGACTGGTTGGTCGCCACCACCACGTGATAGCCGTCCTGGTTCAGACGGGCGATGGCTTCCAGGCTGCCCGGGATCGGTTTCCACTCGGCGGGCGACTTGATGTACTCCGCGCTGTCGACGTTGATCACGCCATCGCGGTCGAGGATGATGAGTTTCATGCGGCGAGCTTGGAGAGGTCGGCGACGCGGTTCATGCCGAGGCGCAAATCGCTCAGCAGGGCCAGGCGATTCTTGCGCAGCTCGAGGTCGTCGGCCATGACCATGACCGATTCAAAAAACGCATCCACCGGTTTTTTCAATATCGCAAAGGTCTTGAGATAACCAGTGTAATCGCCTTTTTCGAACAGCGGCGTCGCCTGCCTGACGGCGGTTTCAATGGCCTGAAAAAGCTCGCGCTCGGCGGGATCCTGCAATTTTCCGGCTTCGGCGTGCGCAACCGTTTCGCCTTTGCCCTCGGCTTGCTTGAGAATATTGGCGACGCGCTTGTTCGCCGCGGCCAGGCTTGCGGCTTCCGGCAGGCTGGCAAAGGCGCGCACGGCCGCCAATTGAATCGGTACCTGGTCGAGCCGGGTCGGCCCCATGCAGAGCACCGATTCGACTTCATTTGCCGTGTAACCCGCTTCACGCAGGTAGCCACGCAGCCGTTCGAGTACAAAAAGCTGCAGATCGGTGTGTGCGCCACCCAGCATTCCCGACGGGAACGCGGCAAAGGCTTCATTTACCAGATCGTGCAGGGATATGACGAGGTTGTTCTCGATAAGGATGCGCACCACGCCCAGCGCATGACGCCGCAATGCGAAAGGGTCTTTGTCGCCGGTCGGCTGCTGGCCGATGCCGAACATCCCGGTCAGAGTCTCCAGCTTGTCAGCCAGCGCAAGTGCAATCGCAATACTGTTTTTGGGCGGGGCATCGCCGGCAAATCGCGGCTGGTAATGCTGCTGGACAGCTTCTGCCACGCGCGGGTCTTCGCCATCGGCGAGCGCGTAGTAGCGGCCCATGATGCCTTGCAGTTCGGGAAACTCGCCGACCATGTTGGTGGTGAGATCCGCTTTCGCCAGCAAAGCGGCGCGGTCCGCGAGTTTCGGGTCAGCGCCGATTTTTTGCGCGATAGCCGCGGCGAGTTTTTGCACGCGCCCGACGCGGTCGAGCTGGCTGCCCAGCTTGTTGTGATAAACGACCTTGGCAAGTTGCGGCACGCGGTCTTCGAGGCGGGTTTTCTTGTCGGTCTCGAAGAAAAACCGCGCATCAGCAAGGCGCGGGCGCACCACGCGCTGGTTGCCTTCGACGATATTCTTCGGGTCGGCGAGCCGCATATTGCTCACGATCAGAAACTTGTTGATGAGCTTGCCGGCGGCATCGAACAGCGGGAAGTACTTCTGGTTTTGCCGCATGGTGAGCACCAGGCATTCCGGCGGCACCGACAGGAACTCGGTTTCGAACTCGCCGACGTAAACCGACGGGTGCTCTACCAGCGCAGTGACTTCTTCGAGCAGGGGAGCGTAGTCGGCATCCGCGCCTAAAGAGGCTTTAAGCGCAGACGCCCGCTCCGCGAGCTGGCGCGCGATGTCGGTTTGGCGCTCGTCAAACGATGCGATGACACTGCCGTGGGCGGCGAGGGCCTCTTCATACGCATCGGCCGTCGCCACGGAGATATCTTTGACACCCTGGAAACGATGACCGTGAGTGACGCGGCCCGCTGTGAGCCCTAATACGCTGACCGGCACGATCTCGGCGCCGTGCAGCGCAACCAGTCCATGCGCCGGACGCACGAATTGCACCGTAGTCACGCCATCGGCCAGTTGATAGCCCATCACTTTGGGGATGGGCAGTTTTGCGATCGCTTCGTCCAGTGCGGTCTGCAGTCCAACCGCCAGCGTAACGCCCGCGATGGTCTGGTTGAGGAAAACGTATTCGGCGTTGCCCTCGGTTTTGCGCTCGAGTTGGCTGGCCGTGGCGCCTTCCTTCTCCAAACGCTTGGCGAGCGCAGGCGTGGGCTTGCCATCCGCGCCGTAGGCGACTTTGGAAGGCATGAGCTTTTTCGATTCGGCCCGGTCGGTGCCCTTGGTCAATACGTCCGGGATGAGCGCTGCCAGCCGGCGCGGCGTGGCAAAGACGCGGACTACTTTCGCATCAGTGGCTGTCAGTTGCGCTTTGGCGAGGCCCGCTGCAATGCCGTTGCCGAACGCTGCGCCGAGCCGCTTGAGCGCTTTGGGCGGCAATTCTTCCGTGAAGAGTTCGACCAGCAGATTGGCGCTCATGCCGCATCCCGCTGGTCGAGGACGGCCTTAAGCGCGGCCAGGTCGATGTCCAGCGCCTGCAGCGTCCCCGGCTTGCACATGGGGAAACCGGCGCGAACGCGCGAATCCAGGTACGCCTGCGACACGCTGCGCGCGAGATTGCGGATCCGGCCGATATAGGCCGCGCGCTCGGTAACCGATATCGCGCCGCGCGCGTCCAGCAGATTGAAGGTGTGCGCTGCTTTCAGCACCTTTTCATAGGCGGGCAGGGCGAGCTTGGCGGCGATCAGGCTTTTCGCATCGGTTTCATGGTCGGCGAAATGCCGGAACAGGGTCGCTGCATCCGCAAGCTCGAAGTTATAGGTCGATTGCTCGACTTCGTTCTGGTAATAGACATCGCGGTAGGTCACGCCCGGCGTCCACACCAGGTCGAACACGTTTTCGACACCTTGCAGGTACATGGCGAGGCGTTCGAGCCCATAAGTGATTTCGCCAGTAATCGGTTTGCAATCGATGCCGCCCACCTGCTGAAAATAAGTGAACTGCGTGACTTCCATGCCGTTCAGCCACACTTCCCAGCCGAGGCCCCAGGCGCCGAGCGTGGGGTTTTCCCAATCGTCTTCGACGAAGCGGATGTCGTGCGCCTTGGGATCGATGCCGATGGCGACCAGCGAGCCGATATAGAGATCGAGAATCTCGAGCGGCGACGGCTTCAGCACGACCTGGTATTGATAGTAGTGTTGCAGGCGGTTCGGATTGTCGCCATAACGCCCGTCTTTCGGACGGCGCGACGGCTGCACATAGGCGGCGCGCCACGGCTCGGGACCGATCGCGCGCAGAAAAGTCGCGGTGTGCGAAGTGCCGGCGCCGACTTCCATGTCGTACGGCTGCAGCAGCGCGCAACCCTGCTGGTCCCAGTATTGCTGAAGCCGCAGTATCAATTGCTGAAAAGTCAGCATAGTGTTTCCGTTGCGCTAGTGCGTTGGCAAGTCGCGAATTTTACTGGTTCCCCGCACCACTAGCCACCCTCCGCCGAGCGCCAGCACCAGTGAAAGCGCGATGATAGGGAGATTGCCCCAGCGCACGAAGGGGGTGGTGCCCGCATATCCCTGCACGTCGCCGTTGACGACGGCGCGCGCGAACTCGGGCGCGGCCGCGCGCACCTTGCCGCGCTGGTCGATGATGGCGGTCATGCCGGTGTTGGTCGCGCGCAGCATATAGCGGCCGGTTTCGAGCGCGCGCGCCTGCGAAATCTGCAGGTGCTGCTGGGGCGCGATCGAGCGGCCGAACCACGCCACATTGCTGACGTTGACGAGCAGTGTGGCCTGCGGCAATTGGCGGATGATTTCCGCGCCGAAGACGTCTTCATAGCAGATGTCGACAGCCACGCGCTGGCCGGCGATTTCGAGCGGCTGTTGCGTGTCCGCGCCGCGCGAGAAGTCGAGCAGCGGAATTTGCGTGACTTCGAAAAACCAGCCGAACAGGGGTTTTAACGGCACGAATTCGCCGAATGGCACCAGGTGGGATTTGCGATACGTCTGCGTCGGCGCCATACCCAGCGAGAGCACGCTGTTGTAATAGTCGCGGCGGGTGCTGCGCTCGGGCACGCCTATCAGCACGTCGCCGCCGTTGCTGCGCGCGTGCGTCGCCAGCCCGGCCAGGTAGTCCGCGGGCACTTCATGCAGAAACAGCGGCAGCGCGGTTTCCGGCAGCACGATCAGGCGCGCATGGCTGGCGACGACGAGGTCGCGGTACGCATCGAGCGTAGACGCGACGCGGTCGGGGCGCCATTTCATGTCCTGCGCGATATTTCCCTGCAGCAGGCTCACGCTGACTGGTGCGCCGGCCGGGGCGGTCCACGTAATTTGCAGCAGCAGATAGCCGCCGATCCAGAGAAGGGCAAGGATGAAGGATGCAGGATGCAGGATGACTGACGGAATCCGCGGGCGGCTGCCACGATCACCCTTCATCGTTGCAAATGCATACCAGGCGACAAGTGCGCCGGCGGTCAACGCGGTGGCAAAAGTGGCGCCGTAGACTCCCAGCACCGGCACATAACCGGCGAGCGGGCTGGCGGGAACCTGCGAATAGCCGAGCGCGAGCCACGGAAACCCGGTGAAGAGCCAGCCGCGCACCCAGTCGGCGAGCGTCCACAGCGCGGGCAGGACCACCAGCGTGGCCATCACCGAGCGCGTGCCGAGCGCGTGATACGCGTAGCCGATCGCGGCCGGATAGCATGCGAGGATGCAGCAGAACAGCAGGGTCAGCACGGCGGCCAGTGGCGCCGGCATGGCGCCAAAGTCATGCAGGCTGACGTATACCCAGCTCACGCCGGCAAGAAAATAACCGAGCCCGAACACGAAGCCGATCAACAGGGCGCGGCGACGGCTGCCGGCGTCCCGCCACAGCACCATCAACAGCGCGAGCGCGGCGATCAGCAGCGGATAAAGATAAAACGGCGCGAAACCCAGCACGCCCATGGCGCCGGCGAGCGCCGCGAGCGGTAGCGCAGGGATGCGGGACAATACGCCGTGCGGGACTATGCTCACGCCCGGACTTTAGGCACTCTTGGCGCCGGGCTTTTTTTCGACCAGCAACAAATGCAGCCGCCGGCTGTCCGCGCGCAGCACTTTGAAATTCAGGTCCTCGACGGCCATCTGCTCGCCGCGCTTGGGCATGCGGCCGAACTGCTTCAGGACCAGGCCGCCGATGGTGTCGTGGTCGGCATCGTCGAAGCGCGTGCCGAACGTCGTGTTGAACTTGGCGATCTCGGTCACCGCCTTGACGCGCCAGGCGCCGCTCTTGTCGGCGATGATGTCGTCCTCGGTTTCGTCGAAATCGTACTCGTCCTCGATGTCGCCGACGATCTGCTCGAGCACGTCTTCGATGGTGACAAGGCCGGCCACGCCGCCGTACTCGTCGACCACGATCGCCATGTGGTTGCGGTTGGCACGGAAATCCTTGAGCAGCACGTTGAGCCGCTTGGATTCGGGAATGAAAACCGCCGGGCGCAGCATTTGGCGCACGTTGAACTCCTCTTCGCCTGCGTAATAGCGCAGCAGGTCCTTGGCGAGCAATATCCCGATGACGTGGTCCTTGTTGTCCTCGATCACGGGAAACCGCGAGTGGTTGGTTTCGATCACCAGCGGAATGAACTTGTCGGGCGGCTCGCCGATATCGATGACGTCCATTTGCGCGCGCGGGATCATGATGTCGCGCGCCTGCATTTCCGCCACCTGCATCACGCCCTCGATCATCGACAGCGCGTCGCTGTCGAGCAGGTTGCGGTCGTAGGCCGAGCGCAGCAGTTCGACCAGCTGATCGCGGTCTTCCGGTTCGCGCATGAGGAGCGCGCCGATCCGTTCGAGCCAGGTGGGTTTGGGGGGGCTATCGTCCATGTTTGCGTGAGGGCCGGGTTTTTTTCGTTGTTTCGCCGTAAGGGTCGGCATAGCCGAGGCGCGCGAGGATGCGCGTCTCGAGTTTTTCCATGCGCTGCGCGTCGGCGGCGCGCTCGTGGTCAAAGCCCTGCAGGTGCAGCACGCCGTGCACCGTCAGATGCGCGTAGTGCGCTTCGCGGTCCACGCCGCGCAGGCGCGCTTCGCGCGTGACCACCGGTGCGCAGATCGCGATGTCGCCTTCAAGCGGGTTTTTTTCGGAATAGATGAAAGTCAGCACGTTGGTCGCGTAATCGCGCCCGCGGTAATTGAGATTAAGCTGGCGCGCTTCGCGCGCGCCGACCAGGCGCAGCGTGAGGCTGGCTTTTTTGCGCAGCGCCGCGCGCACCCATCGCCTGAGCTTGGCGCGCGACGGTAATTGTGCGGAGCGGACGCCATACTGGAGCGAGAGTGCGGGCTCAGGCGTCCGGCCCGGCTTGCGCTTTGGTGTGCCGCTCATAGGCATTGACGATACGTTGCACCAGCGGGTGGCGCACCACGTCGCTCGACTGGAAATGGGTGAAGGCGATGCCGCGCACGCGTTTCAACACGGTGCTCGCTTCGATCAGGCCGCTTTTGTGGCCGCGCGGCAAATCGATTTGCGTGACGTCGCCGGTGACCACCGCCTTGCTGCCGAAACCGATGCGGGTGAGGAACATTTTCATCTGCTCGGGGGTGGTGTTTTGCGCTTCATCGAGGATGACGAACGCCTGGCTCAACGTGCGCCCGCGCATGAAGGCGAGCGGCGCGACCTCGATGGCGCTGCGTTCCAGCAGTTTCGCCACCTTGTCGTAGCCCATCAGGTCATAAAGGGCGTCGTAGAGCGGCCGCAAATAGGGGTCGACTTTCTGCGCGAGGTCACCCGGCAGGAAGCCCAGGCGCTCGCCGGCTTCGACCGCCGGGCGCACCAGCACGATGCGCTTGACGTTGTCGCGCTCGAGCGCATCAACCGCGCACGCCACCGCCAGATAAGTCTTGCCGGTGCCGGCAGGGCCGATCGCGAATGTGATGTCGTGCTTCTGGATTTGCTGCAGATAGCCGACCTGGCGCGGCGTGCGTCCGTGCAGGTCGGGGCGGCGGGTCTTCAGTTGCGGCGCGTCGCCGGCAGCGGCGGGTTTTACGCGCGCGACTTCAATCAGGCCCAGTTGCACGTCTTCCACCGACAGGCTGCGCTTGGCGCGGGCATAGAATTTCTCGAGCGCCTGTGCCGCGAGTTCCGTCTGCTCGGGTTCGCCGCTCAACGCGAAGCGCTCGCCGCGCCGCGCGATCACCACGTCGAACGCGGTTTCGATCTGGCGCAGGTTTTCGTCCAGCACGCCGCACAGGTTGGCAAGGCGCTGGTTGTCGACCGGCTTAAAAGAGACTTCGGCGGGTTTCAAGCGTGGACGAGCGCGGGCTTGCCGCGCAAAGTGTGCGCCAGCGCGGCGGTGATGGTGACGTCGATGAATTGTCCGATGAGCCGCGGCTGCCCGATAAAATTGACGACGCGGTTGTTGTCGGTGCGGCCGGCGAGCTCACGCGCGTCTTTTTTCGACACGCCTTCGACCAGGATGCGTTGCGTAGTGCCGGCCATGCCTGCGCTGATGGTTTGCGCCTGGGTTTTGAGCAGCGTCTGCAGTTCGCGCAGGCGCGCGAGCTTGACCTCGTGCGGCGTGTCGTCAGGGAACGCAGCGGCGGGCGTGCCCGGACGCGGGCTGTAGACGAAGCTGAAACTCGCGTCGAACCCGACTTCTTCGATCAGCTTCAGGGTGGCCGCAAAATCGTCGGCGGTTTCGCCCGGAAAACCGACGATAAAGTCGGAAGTAATCGAAATATCGGGCCGCGCTTTGCGCAGCCGGCGCACGATGGATTTGTATTCGAGGACGCTATAGCCGCGCTTCATCGCCGCCAGCACGCGGTCCGAGCCCGACTGCACTGGCAGGTGTACGTGATCGACCAGTTGCGGCAGCCGCGCGTAGACGTCGATCAGGCGCTGCGTGAATTCGCGCGGGTGCGAAGTGGTGTAGCGCAGCCTTTCGATGCCGGGAATGGCGGCAACATATTCGAGCAGCAGGGCGAGGTCGGCGGGCGCGTCCGCGGACACGGCGCCGGCATCACGCACCATCGTAGCGGATTCACGAACCGTTGCACGGTAGGCATTCACGTTCTGCCCGAGCAGGGTGATTTCTTTGACGCCCTGCTGCGCGAGTTCGGCGACGTCGGTCAGGACGTCTTCGAGCGGCCGCGATACCTCTTCGCCGCGCGTGTACGGCACCACGCAAAAAGTGCAGTACTTGCTGCAGCCCTCCATGATCGAAACAAACGCGCTGCCGCCCTGCACGCGCGCCGGCGGCAGGCAATCGAATTTTTCAATTTCGGGAAACGAGATGTCGACCTGCGGTTTGCCGGTGGCGCGCCGCGCCGCGATCATCGCCGGCAGGCGATGCAGGGTCTGCGGGCCGAACACGAGATCAACGTAAGGCGCGCGTTTGACGATGGCGGCACCCTCCTGGCTGGCGACACAGCCGCCGACGCCGAAAATGATTTCGGGCCGCAGTTGTTTCAGATGTTTGACGCGGCCCAGATCGTGAAAGACTTTTTCCTGCGCTTTTTCGCGCACCGAGCAGGTATTGAACAGAATCACGTCGGCGTCGTCGGGGCTCGCGGTCGCCACCATGCCGTGCGCCGCGTGCAGTACGTCGGCCATCTTGCCCGAGTCGTACTCGTTCATCTGGCAGCCGAAGGTCTTGATGTAGTACTTGGACGGCACTAGGGCTTCTTGACCTGTGCCTGTTCCTGCGGCGTCAGTATATAGATGCGCGCGATGTCGCCATTCATGTCGAGGGTGTACACAACGTCCGCTCCCGGCGGCAAAGCTTCGTGCAGGATGTAGCGGTTGTTCTCGTCGTAAATAACGCCGCCCGGCGCCAGTTTGAACGGCGCGGTCCCGCCAAAGTTGATGTAGGGCAGCGGCAGCCGTTGCGCGCCGACCTTCGCCGGTTTGGCGTTGGCTGGCAGCGTGCGCAGCTGGGCGTAGGCGACGCCGGTCGTCAGCAGTATCACGGTCAGCGACAGTGCCAGAAGCTGGCGCATGGCCTCAAATGCGTGTTTCAAAGTGGATTCGAAACCCTTTTAAATCAGATGGCTGCATTATAACCGAGAGCCTGTGGCGCCGGTCAGGGGTGGCGATTATACCTAATGATAATGCGCGTTCAGCGAATGCGCGAAAACGCCGGATTTGGCTGGCGGCACACGCGCCAAAAATGGAAAAGGGCTTGCGGCGCGGCGCCGTAGCGTCGCACACAGGCGACGAGTGGATTATCGGGAGTCCTTATTGTGCTCAAAAATCCGCTGTAGCCGTGCCGACCGGTCGGCTATGGTTTTTAATATACCTTCAACCAGGATCTTTTCCTCGTTCGAAAAATTTATCGATTTTTCTACATCCAACGCTATGGACGGAAGACGTGAGGCCAATTCGATGCAAACACTTGCGATGTACCGTTTGTTAACGCCTGCAGCGTCTGCGAGTTTCTCCCAGTGTCGTAACTGAATCCATTCCGGCCGGTTCTCGCCGCCGATCTTGAACGCAAGGTTGTGCGTCAGCCCTGGATATACCGCGGTGCATAGCAGATCGTAGAACGGAGCAAGCTCGACGCCGGCGGGAATCATCAGCAGCGACAGATTTTTGCCGTGCGCGTCGCTGTTCCCGATAAGATAATTAAAGATCGTCCAGGAAATTAGATTTTGTACATCCTTTGCCGGCTCGCGACAGTAATTCCGTAAGATGGCAAAACAATCGTTGAGGCTTGGCCCCCCCTCTTTTTCGTATTTTTTCGAGGAGGGGAGATTCAATGCCTGGCAAAAGTCTATCTGGTGCAGCCTCGTTAGTCGTTCACCGACCTTGACGCGGTCGTATCGCTCAACCAGGTACACCGTCTCCGCTTGTCTGTGAAGCGATGCCTTGGGAACAGGTAAGCCCGCTTTATCTGCAAGCGTCATGCAAAACATTTCATTTGCGGTGGTATTGGCAAAACCCGCAATGTTGGGCTTAAGGATATGCGAACTTGGAGCGTTCCCGCGCCCTAGAAAAAATGCGCCGTCCTTTAGCAGAACGGGAAGCTTTTGCTGCGCACCTGCCAGTGAAAGTCTCAGTTCGTCGTTGTCCGCCGTTATGAGTGGCCGCTTCTCAAGTGAGTGCAGCATCTCATTTAGCCGCTTGTCTGGAAGCGGATCGTAGTCGCCGGTAGCGGACGGTGTGCTCTCGGGCAATAGTAGCGAAATTGCACCCGCGCAATCGCCCCCGATTTCTTCCAGGAGACCAAAGGTATTTTTCTCCGACACCTGCCTCAGGTGCGCGATGGCGCTGCGAATCTCGCCTTCTGGCAATAGATTCTCGAAAAATGGCCGAACGACGTCGTCCCCGTACTCATCTGCGGAAGGCGGAAGCGGAATGGAAAGAGCCACAAGATTGGGCGAACGTAACCACGCGGGCGCATGCTGAAAGTACAGCCGTCCTTTTTCGTCGCGAAGCGTCCCGGCCAACTCCGCATTAAAGTAGACGTTAAGGACGCTGGCCATCTTCGCTCCAGAAAGGTTTCTTAGGGCCAAGATATGCAGCGAGTCCAAGTCCGTTGAGCACTTGAAGGACCTTTCCGATATGGAGCGTCGCTTTGCCGTTCTCCAAATCAGAAAGAAAACGCACTCCCACCCCGCAGAGCTGCGCTGCCTGTGATTGCTTTAGCAGCATTCGCTTTCTGGCATCACGCACCGCATCGCCAATATCTTTGGCGGTAGAGATTTTCCCGACCGGGGTATTGATCGTCATTTGAGCACTCAGAAGGCTTATTTATTACCGATCGGTAATATTGTGCGCATAGGATCGGTTTGTCAATTACAGTATTCCTGATCGGGAATAAATCATTCCCAGACGAGCCCTGACGCTGAAATATTCCCGGTCGGGAATAAAAATGCAATTCCTTTATTTATCATATCGACCATTAAAAGGTGCAGTCACAAATGCGTCATCGGGAGCATGACCAGACTGCCCGGAAACCGGCACAGATATAATTTGGAAGCATTCGAGTGAGCAGAGCTTCGGGCGTGCAAAAGTCAATGGTCCATTTCTATGACTGACCAAGAAACCCTGACAAAATTACGGGCAGAAAACGCCAGACTCGCCGGCGTCACATATGCTCGACACGCGCATTGATTTGCCATCGGAAGCCGGTATTCAGGATGTGTTCAGGCATTTGGCGAACGACCTTAGCCGAGCGGAAGCAATTGCCGCCGAGATTGAAAGCGCGATCGGTCAGGGTCGGAAGGTGCTGGTGCTGACCGAACGCACCGAACATCTGGATGCAATTCTAAAAGCGTTGACGGACAAGCAGCTATCACCATTCATGCTGCATGGCCGGATGTCGAAAAAACAACGTGCAAAACTGATCACAGAGTTGCATACGCTGTCATCAGATGCACCGCACATCTTGCTTGCCACAGGAAAGCTGGTCGGCGAAGGGTTTGACCATCCACCGCTGGACACCTTGGTGCTGGCAATGCCGATTTCATGGAAGGCTACACTACAGCATTACGCTGGCCGACTTCACCGCGAACATGTAACCAAGACTGATGTGCGCATCATTGATTTTGTAGACACAGGCCACCCGGCGTTACTGCGAATGTGGGACAGGCGTCAACGCGGATACCGTGCCATGGGATACAAGATTGGGAATTGATCTGCGTTGGATTGCAATATGCTGAACCGAGCTGCTGAAAAAAAAGTCCGGAAGCCTTGTTTTAACTTGGCTTTCCGGACTTCTTTGGACCGCTTATTACTTCTTGGAGCAATGTTACTGGTGGTGATGGGTGGAATTGAACCACCGACCTTGGCGTTATGAGTGCCACGCTCTAACCAACTGAGCTACATCACCAAAAACCGGATTTTCGTTGCCTGAGGCGGGTCAGTCAATCGGCCGTTGCGCCGCAAATTGCTTAAGGCAAGGCGCCGGAGTCTAGATTTCGACCCCCGATTTGTCAAGAATGGCCGCTTGCGGCGGCGTTACCCCGTTCATCGCCGGGCAATGACCGCCGGGCAGTCTCTTTTGCGGACTTCAGGCGGCGCCATTAAACTGCGCCTTCCCTGGTAATTATGATGGCCATGCATGGATTTTGACGTAATTATTGTGGGCGCCGGATTGGTCGGCGCAAGCCTGGCGCTGGCACTCCGCGGTGCCGGGTTGCGCATTGCGGTGATCGACACGCAACTGCCGCGGCCCGTTGTCGATCCCACCGATTGGGACAGCCGGGTATACGCGATCAGTCCCGGCAGTGCCGAATTTCTGCAAACGTGCGGCGCGTGGAGTGCGCTCGACGCTGACCGTGTGTGCCGGATCGAAGACATGCTTGTTTTTGGCGACGACGCCGTTTCGGCGCTCAAATTTGGCGCGTACGATGCAGGCTTGCGCGAATTGGCGGTGATCGTCGAAAACCGTGAACTGCAGCGCGCGCTGGGACAGGCGCTGGAGAGTGCGCCGCAGGTGGAAATCATCGCGCCCGTGACGTGCACGGAATTGAATTTCACCACGGCTGCCGCGCAACTGGCGCTCGCGGACGGACGTCGCTTGCAAGCGCGCCTCATCGTCGGTGCCGACGGCGCGGATTCCTGGGTGCGCCGGCAGGCTGCGATTGACGTGACGACGCGGCCTTATCAGCAGACGGCGGTAGTTGCCAATTTTGCGCTCGCGCGGCCGCACCGCGGTGTCGCGGCGCAATGGTTTTTGCGCGATGGCGTACTGGCATTGCTGCCGCTGCCTGGCGCGCGCGTCTCGATGGTGTGGTCGACTGCCATTGAACACGCGGCGCGGTTGCTCGCGTTGACGGCCGATGAACTGGCCGCGCAAGTCGCCGCGGCGGCGCAGAACAAGTTTGGCGATATGAGCTTGATTACGCCGGCGGCGGCGTTTCCGCTGCGCATGCAGCGCGTGCGGCGTCTGGTACAGCCGCGCCTTGCCCTCATAGGGGATGCTGCGCATAATGTGCACCCGCTGGCAGGTCAGGGCGTGAATCTCGGTTTTCGCGACGCGCGCGAGTTGGCGCAGGTGCTGGCCGCACGCGGCGCGCAGGCCGATTGCGGGGACTATCATCTGTTGCGGCGCTACGAGCGCGCGCGGCGGGAAGATATTGCGACCATGCAGTTCACCACGGACACTTTGCAACGCCTGTTCAACAACGATGAACAGCGGCTGGCGAAACTGCGCAATCTGGGCCTGCGGCTCGCCAACCGGCAACCCCGGCTGAAGAACCTTTTAGTGCGGCATGCGGTCGTATAGCGTGCCGGATCGAAACCAACCCCCGTTAAGGATCATCATGCAAAAAGCCCATGCGATTATCGTTTTCCTGCTGCTGGCTTGCGTCAGTGCCGTTGCCGGCGCCAGCGAAGCCGCCGTCAAGGCGGCCTTTCAGAAAAAATATCCGGACGTTGTAGTAGAGAGCGTGGTGAAGACACCGCTGCCCGGCATTTATGAAATCTTCGCGAACGGCGACCTGATTTATGCCGACGAGAAGGTCGCTCATCTCTTCGTCAACGCCACCCTGGTCGATACGGAAAAAAAGGTCAGCCTCAGCGAAGAGCGCAAGAGCAAGTTGACGGCAATCAAGTTTGACCAGTTGCCGCTCAACCTTGCCGTCAAGAGAGTCAAAGGCAAGGGCACGCGCAAGCTCGCTTATTTTGCCGACCCGAATTGCGGCTATTGCAAAAAATTCGAACAGGACCTGACCAAGATCAACGACGTGACGATCTACGTGTTCTTCTACCCGGTGCTGGGGGCGGATTCGATTGAAAAAGCGAAATCGATCTGGTGCTCGAAAGACAAGATCAAGGCGTGGGATGACCAGTTGGTCAATGGCATAGCACCGACCGCCGCCGCTACCTGCGATACGTCGTCGATCGACAAAACGATTGCGTTCGGCAAACAAAAAGGCATTAGCGGCACGCCGACCATGTTCTTCATCGACGGCCAGCGCGTGCCCGGCGCAATTCCGGTCGAGATGATCGAGCAGCGCCTGGCTGCCGCCAAATAGGGGTTGCCGCCGCGGGGTGCGTGACCGCCGACACAAGGCTGACTCCGATGGATGCCGCATTCACATTGGCCCCGGCCGTATCGTTTGATGCCGTTTCAACGCAGGCGTGGGCGCGGCTGCTCAAAGCGTGCGCGGCCTCCTTCCTGCTGCATGTCGTGCTGCTTGTCGGGCTGCCGGTAAATCCGACCGCTGGAGTGCCGCAGGTGGTGTCGACGATTACCGCGCGGCTCGAGCCTGCCGCGCAAGAGCCGGCGCCGGAGAGCGCCGCGTTACTGCCGGATCCGGCGGCTACGCCTGCGCCGCTCGCAGACCACCCGCAAAAACCGGCGGATGCCAAAACCGAAACCAGGACGGAGCCGCCGCGCGCGAAAGAACCCGCCGCGGCGCCAAGCGGCGGCATTGAGGTGCCGTTCATACGCGACCCGACTTATTATTCGATGAAACAGCTCGACGTGTTGCCGCAGGCATTGACGCAGCCGCGGCTGGATTACCCGGAGTCCGCGACCAGTGCGAAAGTCGACGGGCGCGTGCACGTGCTGCTGTTGATCGACGAATTCGGCGTCGTCAAAGACGCGTCGGTCATCGAGGCACAGCCCCCGGGCTATTTCGAGACCGCGGCGATCGCCGCGTTTCGCGCCGTGCGGTTCGTACCGGCGCAAAAACAGGGACACGCGGTGAAAAGCCGCATATCGCTGCAGGTCAAATATCTGTACGGCGACAGCGCGGGCGCGCAGCGCTAGGCGCTCAGTTTCCGGCCGGCAGCGGATAACCGTTAGGCAGCAGCACCCACATTTTGCCGCTTTGACGCATGCGCCCGGCGAACGCAGTGGCCTCGTTGCCGAAACCCCAGAAAAAATCCGCGCGCACCGCGCCGCGAATCGCGCCGCCGGTGTCCTGCGCCAGCATCAGCTGGTTGAGCGGCTGGGGTGCGTTCGGCATGGTGGTGGCGAGAAATACCGGCGCGCCGAGCGGAATGTAGCGCGCATCGACCGCGATGCTGCGGCGCGCGGTGAGCGGCACGCCCAGCGCGCCCAGCGGTCCCGGCAGATTGGGCGGCATTTCGCGGAAGAACACGTAGCTTGCGTTGTGGTTGAGCAGGTCCTGCAGCTTGTCGGGGTTTTGTTTCGCCCATGCCTTGATGCCCTGCATCGAAGCTTTTTCCAGCGGCAGATCGCCGCGGTCGACGAGCAGGCGGCCGATCGAGCGGTACGGGTGGCCATTCTGCTCGGCGTAACCGAGCGCGATCGTGCCGTTATTGTCGAGCTTGACGCGCCCCGAGCCCTGGATCTGCAGGAAGAAGAGTTCGACCGAATCCTCAACCCACACGAGTTCCTTGCCCGTCACGGGCGCCGCGCCGTTTTCGATTTGGGCGCGGTTGAAGTACGGCACGACTTTTTTGCCTTCGATGCGCCCGCGCAGCCGCATACCCTTCAGTTCCGGGTAAAGCTCGCTGAAGTCCACCACCAGCAGGTCGTCGGGCACGCCGTACACCGGCACGCGGTAGCGCGCGCTCTTCGTGCGGCTGCCGTTCAGCAGCGGTTCGTAGTAGCCGGTGACGAGACCGCTGTCGCTGCCGTCGGCGTTGACGACCTGGTAGGGCGTGAAGTTGGTTTCAAAAAAACGATAGAGGGTCTCGCGCGAGGGTTCGCCGAGAGTTGCTGCCACGCTGCAAACCGCCTGCCAAGCAGGCTGGTTTTTCAGCGCGCCGCAACTGGTGAGAAACGCGCTCCATGCGAGTTGGGGGTTGTCTTCGCGCCAGCCGCTGATCGCGTCCCAGCCGGTTGCCCGCAACGGGTTGAAAGCGACGGGTGGTTTGGGCGTCGGAACTTCAACCGAAGGTTCTGGCTTAGTTGCGGGCACGGTGGGCGCTGGTGTTGGCGCCGGGACGGGTGCTGCGGGCGGCTTGCCGGGCAGCAGGGATTCGCAGGCGGCGAGCGAGGCCAGTGCGATCACGGCGATGCAGCGGAGTATCATGGGGCGCAGGCGAAGCACGATGCGCTTAAGAGTGCCTAAAATGATGAAATACATCGCGTGTTTCATCATGTTAGGCACTCTAAGTATATAACACTGAAAGTTGGACATGCTTTGGTTGCTGCTTGAAGCAGGCACCGCACTCGCGGTACTGTTATTGATCGTCTGGTGGACGTGGCCGAAGAAACCGCCGCGCGATGGCGACTCCGGCGGGAGTTGAGCCGCGCCCGCATCGCTGCAATGCAGTTGCGTCAGTGCAGCACTCGCGGAATGGACAGCGTGAATTCCGCAACGGCGGCATCGAACTGCAGGCCGTCGTCGGCGACCATCTGGTAAGTACCGCGCATGGTGCCGACCGGTGTCGCGATCGCGGTGCCGCTCGTATATTCAAAACTCTCGTCGGGTCTCAGTTTCGGCTGCTCGCCGACGACGCCGAGCCCGCGCACTTCCTGCGACTTGCTGTCGGCGTCAGTGATGATCCAGTGGCGGCTGATCAGCTGCGCGGCGATGTTGCCGGTGTTTTTCAGGGTAATGGTGTAAGCAAACACGTAGCGGTCCTGGTCCGCGTCCGACTGCTCGGGGACGTAAGTCGTGCGCGTGGTGATGGTGATTTCGTATTTCTTGTCTGCAGCCATGGAGGTTTTGACGGCGCGCGCGGCGCAAAGTTCGAAGCCCGTCATTGTAACCGCTGACATGCCGAAACTATCGGAAAAACGACAATACCGGGTAGAATCCGCCTATGTACCGCATAGCATCCAGCATCTTGTCGGCAGATTTCGCGCGCCTCGGCGACGAAGTGAAGAGTGTGGTCGCCGCCGGCGCCGACATCATTCATTTCGACGTGATGGACAATCATTACGTGCCCAACCTGACGATCGGGCCGCTGGTGTGCGCGGCGTTGCGGCCGCACACGACAGCGCCGATCGACGTGCACCTGATGGTCAAGCCGGTGGACCGCATCATTCCCGATTTCGCGCAGGCCGGCGCCAACATCATTTCGTTTCATCCGGAAGCCTCCGAGCATATCGACCGCACCATCGGGTTGATCAAGGAGCACGGCTGCAAAGCAGGCCTCGTGTTCAATCCGGCCACGCCGCTCGATTATCTCGATCACGTGCTCGACAAGCTCGACCTCGTGCTCATCATGTCGGTGAACCCGGGTTTCGGCGGGCAGAAATTCATCCCCGGCGCGCTGGCCAAGCTGCGCGCGGTGCGCGAGCGCATCGCCGAATCGGGCCGCGATATCTGGCTCGAAGTCGACGGCGGCGTGAAGACCGACAACATCGCCGAAATCGCGCGCGCCGGCGCGGATACCTTCGTGGCCGGCTCGGCCATCTTTGGCGCCAAGGACTATAAGGCGACGATTGCGCAAATGCGCGGAGAACTCGCCAAGGTCAAATAAGTTTCCGCGCGCAACCAGCGCGGCTCTTTCCGCTTTTCATTCTTTAACGAACGCCGCGCCGCGGCGTCATTTCCCCCATGACTAAAATCAAGTTTCCATTGCCGGTCAAAGCCGTGATGATCGATCTCGACGGCACCATGCTCGACACCGTCGCCGACCTCGCCATCGCAGTCAACCTGATGCTGGAAAAAATCGGCCGCGCGCCGCTGCCTGAGGCGCTGGTGCGCAATTTTGTCGGCAAGGGCATACCCAACCTCGTGCAGCGCGCACTGGTCGGCGCCATGGAAGGCGAGCCGGATGCCGCGTTGTTCGAGCGCGCGCAGCCGGTCTATTACGATTGCTACGAAAGCGTCAACGGCAAGCACGCGGTGTTCTATCCCGGCGTGCGCGAAGGGCTGGATGCTTTCAGGAAAGCGGGATTTCCGCTCGCCTGTGTCACCAACAAATCCACGCGTTTCACGCTGCCGCTCTTGAAGCAGATGCAGCTCGCGGATTATTTTTCGCTGGTGGTGTGCGGCGACACGCTGCCGAAAAAGAAGCCCGACCCGCTGCCGCTGATGCACGCCTGCGCACAACTTGGCATCGCGCCGCATGAAATGCTGATGATAGGCGACTCGCTGAACGACACCATAGCGGCGCGCGCCGCGGGCTGCCCGGTGTTCTGCGTGCCCTATGGTTACAACGAGGGGCACGACGTGCGAGAGCTGGACGTTGATGCTATAGTAGAGACGTTATTCGAGGCTTCGAAACTCATAACCAAATCATGATCCACCCGCAGACAGAAAGAACGATCGTTTGCTCCAACGGACGCTGGCGTCCGTGGCGCAGCGGCTCGGCACGCTGGCGCGCGTAATTTTCGCGTTGCCGCCGGTTCTTTCTTTGTTGCGTATTCCCATGGAGTGGAGTCATGACCGAATCACAATTCAAGCAGCTTGCGGCCGAGGGCTATAACCGCATCCCGCTGGTGCTGGAAACCTTCGCCGACCTCGATACCCCGCTGTCGGTTTACCTCAAGCTCGCCAACCAGCCGCACACTTATCTTCTCGAATCAGTAGTCGGCGGCGAGCGCTTCGGCCGCTATTCGTTCATCGGCCTGGCCGCCGACACGCGCATCGAAGTGCGTGGTTACGAATGCAGCGAATTCGAGGGCGGCAAACTGAAAAGCCGCGTTACGGTTGACGACCCGCTGCAATTCGTCCACGAGTACCAGGCGCGCTTCAAGGCGGCGCCGCAAAAAGGCCTGCCGCGTTTTTGCGGTGGTCTCGTCGGTTACTTCGGCTACGACACCGTGCGCTATATCGAGCGGCGCTTGGGCAAATCGGACAAACCCGATCCGCTGGGCGTGCCGGACATTCTGCTGGTGCTGTCCGAAGAACTCGCGATCGTCGACAACCTGTCGGGCAAATTGACGCTGGTGGTGTACGCGGACCCGGGCCAAAGCGACGCATACAAGAAGGGCAGGCAACGGCTGGCCGAATTGCTGAAGAAATTGCGCGCGCCCGTCAGCATACCCGGCGACGTGCCGGTGAAATCCGAACCCGCGGTGTCCGGCTTCGGCGAAGCTGCTTATTTGGCGGCGGTCGACCGCGCCAAACGCTATATTTTCGACGGCGACATCATGCAGGTGGTGCCCTCGCAGCGCATGTCCAAGCGTTTCAAAACGACGCCGCTCGCGCTGTATCGCGCGTTGCGCACCATCAATCCGTCGCCGTACATGTTCTATTTCGATTTCGGCGATTTTCACGTCGTCGGCGCGTCACCCGAAATCCTCGTGCGCCTCGAAGGCGATGCGGTCACCGTGCGGCCGATAGCAGGCACGCGCCCGCGCGGTAAAACTGCCGAAGAAGACACCGCGCTGGCCGCCGAACTGCTGGCCGACGCCAAGGAACGCGCCGAGCACATCATGCTGGTCGATCTGGGCCGCAACGACGTCGGCCGTATCGCGCAGACGGGCAGCGTTCGCGTCACCGAGCAGATGGTCATCGAGCGCTATTCGCACGTGATGCACATCGTGTCCAACGTCGAAGCGAAATTGAAGCCCGGCTTAAGCGCAATTGACGTGCTGCGCGCGACGTTTCCCGCCGGCACCGTCAGCGGCGCGCCCAAAGTGCGCGCGATGGAAATCATCGACGAACTCGAGCCGGTCAAGCGCGGGGTTTATTCGGGCGCGGTCGGCTATCTCGGATTCAACGGCGATATGGACGTGGCGATCGCGTTGCGTACCGCGGTCGTCAAGGACGGCATGCTGCACGTGCAGGCCGGTGGCGGCGTGGTTGCCGATTCGGTGCCGCAGGCCGAATGGCAGGAAACGCAGAACAAGGCGAAAGCGCTGCTGCGCGCGGCCGAAATGGCCGAAGCCGGGCTCGACAGCAAGGTCGACTGACCGCCCCGGCCGGCGCGTATCGCGCCGTTTTCATACCGTTTCTAGTGTTCTGCACCGGCGCGCCGACGGCCGGCCATTGCCAGTTGAGGTGCCGCAGATTGCGCGTGGGTATCGAGCGCAACGATGACAGGCTTGATGCGGCGGGCGTGCACGCGTCCATTGCCGGCATCGAAACAGATGCGGTAGCGGCCCGCCGCATAGAAGCTCTCGGAAACTATCGGCAGTCCGCAAGCGCGCAGCAGGCGCCGCACGAATTCGCCGGCGGCCTGGCCGGCATTGAGCGAAGGCACGTGGTCCGTGCGCGTCATCACCTTGCCGCTGCCGCAGACCCGCGCCACGCCGTCGGCAGCATTGACTTGCGACCATTGCAGCGCCTGCAGTACCAGCTGCAGGCCGTCTCATGCAGCGTGGCCGTTGAGCTCGAGCGCCTGTTCGCCGCTTTCGGCTGCCGGCAGAAAATGCGCCATTGCGCCGGTCTGCAGCGCGCGATGCCACAGCGTCATCACTACACCGGTGCCAAGCACGGTCTGCATGCGGCAACCGCGGCCGCCGATGAAATAGCGGCCGGGCAGCAGAGCAATATCGTCGCTTTCTGTTGTGCGGTGCATGTTCGTAGCGGATCGCGCAAAATCCTGACCCATCATTTAACGGACGCCGCCGCCGGATCTTGAACCATATGCGCAAATTGCGGGCGTAATGACCGTCTGTTTGGCGCATCATGCGCGCCGCGTGAGGTCCACTATGCAGACTCCAGACTCACTTCATGGAGAACATAATGAAGTTCGATGACAGGTATGACGACGAGCAGGATTTTGCGCTCGCGCGGGAAGCAGCGCTGGGCGACTTCGAGCCGCCGCCGCTGGAGTGGGACGAGAGCGAAGTTTCCGCCCTCGTCGCGGGCATCTTCGCGCGCCACCGGTACGCAGATTGAACAGCCCCGGCACGCGCTGAATTATGAACTGGCGCTGGCCGAGGGCGACCCGTCTGCGGCGTTGCTGGCGGCGATACTGAACGGCGTCGGCGCCGTAGTCGCGGACGACACGGACGGGGACCTCGTCGTCGAAGAAGCGGATTTCTAAGACCCGCCCCACTGCCCAGGGGCACCAGAGTTGCCCTGTCAGATGTTCGGCCGTCTTGTTGTAAGAATGAGTCGGCCTCCCGCATAAGCGGCAACCCCGGATCGCGTATTTCCCGGGGCATAGCGCGCCGGCGACCCACCTTGCCGGCCATTTCCCGGCCCCGTCCCCATCTCAAGTTTCGCTTTGTCACGGTCGATACAGTGGGCAGGGCCGGCGGACGTTCAGTGGTTTGACTGATCAATCCCGGGCTTTGCCGCAACCCTGACCAGTCGGGCCCGCATCCCGGCGATTGCCGGATCGAGGCGGACGCGGAGCGCGGCATTTAGCGCTCACGCGGGAGACGAACCGGCGACAACAGTTTACGAAACTGCGGGGCGCTGCACCTGCACTGCGCTGCGGTGAATTGACGAGGTGATGACTATGAGAAACCGCTATACGAGTTTGCCGCGCGCAGGGGCCATCATGGCGTTTTGGGTCGTGGGCCTGGCGTGGTCCGCGCAATTGCGCGCCGAAGACGAAGTCAACCTCGCCATCGTAACGCCGGCGCAGGAACAACCGGTGCGGTTGCCCGCCATCAAGCTGGGCGGCATACGCAGCGGCCATGTGCTGATGATTACCAAAAACGGGAGCGAGGTCGTGAAGCCAGCGGAACTCGCGCAGCGCCAGTTGATTGCCAGACCTTCCCGGTTCCTGGACTTCTGCAGCACGCGCTAAGTCAGTTGAAGAAACCGCCGGCCCCTAATTCCTGAACCAGTGCGCGATAGTCGCGCGCGCCCGGGCTTTTCGGCGCAAACGCATAAATGTCCTTGCCGTGCATCGGGCTTTCGGCGAGGTCGACATTCTCGACGATGCGGGTCGTGCACAGGGCGGCGCCGTAACGGCTTTTGAGTTCATCGTAAATCGCGAACGAGAGTTTGCGCCGCGAATCAAAGCGCGTCACCACCACGCGGCGCTCGATGCGGCGCCCGAATTTCACTTCAAGCACGTTGAGCGCCCGGTCCAGCCGGTCAACCCCCTGCAATGAGAGGTAATCGGCGGACACCGGGATCAGCACGCGGTCGGCCGCGATCAGCGCATTCAGCGTAAGCACGCTCAGCATCGGACAGCAATCGATGACGACAGGCGCGGTGCTGTCGCCGAACGCCGCCTGCAGGCCGTTTTTCAGGCGCAGCGCGATCTGCGTATCGCCGCCGCGCAGCGCGTCTATCTTGCTCAGGTCGAGGGACGCGGCGATCAGGCGGCTGCCCGCCGGTTGCGGTCGCTGCAGTTGGTCGAGTGGAACATCTTTATCGAAAAATGCGTACACGCTGTCTTCCGCAGCGACCGCTTTGATGCCGTGGGCCAGGGTCAGATGCCCTTGCGGATCGAGATCAATCGCCAGCGGGGCGGTCTTCAACAGCGCGAGTCCCGCGCACAGATTCAGCGCCGTCGTGGTCTTGCCGACACCGCCTTTTTGATTGAATACCGCGATGACCGCCATGGGAATTTGCCGCTGCAGTGCGTTGATTGAGCCTGTGCAGGATACGCGCAGAGCCTGGGGTATGGCCGCGGGAAAAACACTGGAAAACCAAGCCTGTTCAGACCTTACGCCGCGCACTTGAGGAAATCGCCCAATTTTTGGCCAGGTGCCGGCGCATGGCCGAAGCGGCGTTTTGTAGGAATATTTCTTACAGGCACTAGTGCACATTGCGCAGCGTATTTGTTGGAGTTTGTCGTCTTAAGTCAAAAATGCTTCAGCCGCATACTTCGTTCCGTTGCATCACATACCCACCGACAAGGAGACACCGCGATGAGTAACGAACAGATTCTGGGCGAAATCCGCGAAACCAATCTTGCATACCTGTTGCTCGCGCAGCAGATGATCCGCATGGACAAGGCCAGCGGCATTTTCCGTCTCGGCATCAGCCAGGACGTCGCGGACATCCTCGAACAGCTGTCGCCGGGCCAGATCCTGAAAATGGCGGCCTCCAACATGCTGCTGTGCCGGTTCCGCGTCGATGACCGCCTGCTGCTCGGCCTGCTGACCGACCACGGCGTGAACAAACCGATGGGCCAGTCGCACGCCGCCGTGCTGATGGCAGGACAAGCCGCCGCCGGGCTGGCCTGATCGGTTTATGAATATTTGACTCGAAGGGAGTCCAGCATGCGCAACAAAAGCGTCGTCACGGAAGCCAATGAAATCAATCTGGCCGTTGAACTCGTCAAGCTCGGCGCGCGGTTGCAGGTGCTGGAAACCGAAACCAATCTGAGCCGCGAGCGCCTGCTCAAGCTGTACAAGGAAGTCAAAGGCGTATCGCCGCCCAAAGGCATGCTGCCGTTTTCGACCGACTGGTTCATCAGCTGGCAACCCAATATTCATTCCTCGCTGTTCATCGACATCTACCGCTACCTTGGCGAAAACGCCGGCATCAGCAGCATCGAGGCGATCATCAAGGCCTACCGTTTGTATCTCGAACACGTCGAAGTCAACGGCCTGGAATGCGTGCTGAGCCTGACCCGCGCGTGGAGCCTGGTGCGCTTTTGCGAAGCAAAAATGCTGACGACCATACCGTGCACCGAATGCGGCGGCCACTTCATCATGCACGCGATGGATTTGCACAAGAATTACGTGTGCGGCATGTGTCATGTGCCGTCGCGCGCGGGCAAGACCCGCAAAGCCGCCGAACTCGCGGCACTGGAACCGGCGCCGTTGCTGCCGGTTGCGCCGACCGTCGTGCGCGCCGCGAAGTCGGCCGCCACCGCCAGACGCTTGCGCGCGCAGGCCTGAACAACACTGCTATTCACGTCCTTTTCCCGCCTTAATTGCACGCGGCGCGGTGCTAATCTGCGACGGTCATCGCGCTGACCGCGGGTTGCTGCCGCAACCCGCCCGGGCCCGGGCGCGGTCGCATTTTTCGGGAGACAGCAGGTGCTGGTAATCGTCGGGTATCTGATCGTTCTGGCCTCGGTGTTCGGCGGCTTCGCAATGGCCGGTGGACATTTGAGTGCACTGTTGCAACCGATCGAGTTGCTGATGATAGGCGGCGCCGCCGCCGGCGCATTTCTTGTCGGCAATACCGGCAAAGCCATCAAGGCCACCCTGAAAGCTCTGCCGTCCGTGCTGAAAGGCTCGAAGTACAGCAAGGCCATTTACATGGATCTCATGGCATTGCTCTACGACATCCTCGCCAAAGTGCGCAAAGAGGGCTTGATGACGATCGAAGGCGACGTCGAAAATCCAGCGCAAAGCCCGCTGTTTGCGCGTTATCCGAGCGTGCTGGGCGATCACCACGTGCTCGAATTCATGACCGATTACCTGCGGCTGATGGTGGGCGGAAATCTCAACGCGTTCGAAATCGAGAACCTGATGGACAACGAGATCGGCACCCATCACCACGAAGGCGAGTTGCCGATACACAGTATCGCCAAGCTGGGCGACGCGATGCCGGCATTCGGTATCGTTGCCGCCGTGATGGGCGTGGTGCACACCATGGCCTCGGTCGGAATACCACCGTCTGAACTCGGCCTCCTGATCGCGAACGCGCTGGTCGGCACTTTTCTCGGCATTCTGCTCGCATACGGTTTTGTCGGCCCGCTGGCGAGCCTGCTGGAACAGAAGCTCGACGAATCAAGCAAGATGTTCGAATGCGTCAAGGTAACGCTGCTCGCCAGCCTCAACGGCTATTCGCCGGCGCTGGCGGTCGAATTCGGCCGCAAGGTACTGTATTCAACGGAGCGGCCGTCTTTCCTCGAACTCGAGCAGCATGTCAAACAGAAGAAACGACCGTGAACCCGCCCGCCGCGCGCGGCCGGCAACCCCGCCATGGCTGATGACTCCCAGCGCCCGATAATCATAAAGCGCATCAAGAAAAACGCCGCCGGCCACCACGGCGGCGCGTGGAAAATCGCGTACGCCGATTTCGTCACGGCGATGATGGCGTTTTTCCTGCTGATGTGGCTGCTCGGTTCGACCACCAAGGGCGAATTGCAGGGCATAGCAGATTACTTTCAGACGCCGCTGAAAGTCTCGCTCATGGGCGGCACCGGTGCCGGCGACCGAACGAGCCCGCTCAGTGCCGGCGGCCGCGACCTGACCCGCAGCGATTCACTGCAGCAGAAGCGCGGCGAGATGCCGGAGCAGAAAAAACGCATTCCCGCGCGCGAGGCGCAGGCCGAAGTGGCAAAGCTGGAAATGGCCAAATTGAAGGGACTCAAGGCGCGTCTGGAGGAAGTCATCGACGCCAGCGCACTGTTGCGTCAATACCGCAGCCAGCTGTTGATCGACATAACGACCGAGGGATTGCGCATCCAGATCATCGACGAGCAAAACCGCCCGATGTTCGATCTGGGCAGCGCGCACTTGAAACCGTACGCGCGCGACATCCTGCTCGCCCTGAGCGCGCCGTTAAACGAAGTCGAGAACTCCTTGAGCCTGACCGGGCACACCGACGCCAAGCCGTATGCGCTGGGCGAGCGCGGCTACAGCAACTGGGAACTTTCCGCGGACCGCGCCAATTCGTCGCGCCGCGTGCTGGTCACGGGCGGCATCGCGGATGGAAAAATCAAACGCGTCGTCGGCATGGCCTCCGCGGTGCTGTTCGACGGCAACGATCCATTGAATCCGGCGAACCGGCGGATCGCCATCATCGTGCTATCGAAACAGGCGGAGGAGTCCCTCAAAAAGGTGAGCGGTGGTCTTGCCGTCGGCAAAGGCGACGACGTTTCGAAGGAAGCGCTCGATGCAGCCGCACGCTGAAATTGCCGCGCTGCGCGAGCCGCTACCGGTGTGGGCGGTCGCGGCGTTGCTACACGTCGCCAGTGCGGTCGCGGCGCTGGCGCTGGCCGTGTGCGCGCCGGAATTCGTGCCGGGCGCATCCTGGTGCTGGCTCGAAGGCGTGGGTGCCGCGGTGTTCGGCACGCTTGCCGGCCTGCCGCTGTGGTGGCTGCCGCTCAATCTCCTGTTCGTGCCCGCTGCGCATGCGCTGCTGGGATGGCAAGTTCCCGCGCCGCTGTACCTGGGGGTATTCGGTGTTTTGTTTGCACTCAATGTGGGGGCGTGGTGCCATCGCGTGCCGCTATTCCTGTCGATCTCCAAGGTGCCTGCCGCATTATGGGCATTGCTGCCACGGCATGCCGGCTTTCGTTTTCTTGATCTCGGATGCGGCACGGGCTCTTTGCTGACCGATTTTGCGCGGGCGCGGCCGGACGGCAGTTATCACGGCATCGAAACCGCGCCGGTCTCTTTTCTGCTGAGCTGCTGGCGCGCGCGCAGCGCATCCGCGGTCAGCGTCGCCTGGGACGATTTCTGGCGCGCCGACTTCGCGCAGTACGACGTGGTCTACGCCTACCTGTCGCCGCAGCCGATGGCGCGCCTGTGGCAAAAAGCGCAGCGCGAAATGCAGCCGGGCAGCTTGCTGGTGAGCAATACGTTTGCAATTCCCGGCGTAGAGCCGACGCACATCCTGCCGGTCGGCGACCGCCTCAACTCGACGTTGTTTGTCTGGCGGATGTAGGCGTCATGGCCATTTCGAGCCTACTGCAGCACTGGGTGGAGACGCTGGGCGAAGTCAAGCTACCGGTGCTCGCGCGCACCATGGCCGAGCTGGAACGGTTGCGC
>Ga0114966_10000561_pt1 | contig 35480 bp, 38 predicted proteins | sample M_130207_XF_Meta_FD_87029 | JGI IMG/M metagenome (GOLD analysis project Ga0114966, IMG submission 87029) | Freshwater microbial communities from Lake Montjoie, Canada to study carbon cycling - M_130207_XF_MetaG | ecosystem: Environmental > Aquatic > Freshwater > Lake | place: Lake Montjoie... | reverse complement strand
GAATTTTTTCAAAAAATAAAAATGACCCGTGGTGCTGCAGATGTGCCATGGTCTGAAAATGTTAGAGATATGAATTATTTTAATCATTTCGACAAAGGTAAAACTTATAAAGACTTATTGTTACCAGAGTTAATCGCAAACCCACCAGAAGATTATTAGTATCGTTCATTTTTCTATAAATTTCTAAAATAATATGTTTAGAAATTTATCTATTTAATTACATTTCGCTTTAGTAAATCATAAAAATATCTATAATAAATATAGGATAATGTCTTTGAATTTAAATACAAGTGAAGTAAAAGAACAAGAACCTACTATAGAAATAAACGATATTGAACCAGAAGAAAATCAAAATGAATCTGAAAATGAAGAAGAAAATGAAAAAGAAGATGAAGACAAATCCAAAGACATTTCTATGATTTTACATTTGGGTGATGTTATATCAATCAAAGATCCTTCCAATGATATTTTGAATAAACACACGTTTATTATCGACTATATTGATGAAAATATGATTAGACTCATTGATACCAAAGAATTCAATAACGTAAAAATTAAAATTAACGAAGACGGAACACTCGGTGATCGTACAATTCAGTCTATTGCCCTTTTGTATCGTAATGATAAACTTGGTTACTCTAGACAACATAGTCTTTTACCCGGAATATGGGTAGACATTTACTTTGAAGGGGACGTTCCCGCTGTTATAACTGGTGAAATCACTAACCTTGAAGAAGATATGATTGAAGTCAGAAGTTTCCCAGAAAAAGATATGTTGTATATTAACTTTGCTTATAAAGGAATCCCTCTTGACTTACCCATTGAAACTATTCAAATTAGAGAAAAACCAAGTGACATTAGTGAGAAAGATAAATCTTTAGTAGAAGAAGAAACAAAGGAAGATATTAGTAAAAATATTCCCGAAATTGACCAAGAATCTATTGATAATGTAGTTGAGTATAGTGTTCCTTATAAAGAAATCAAAGACAACATAAAAGAATTTATATTAAAAGCCAATGAAATCCAATTTGGCGAAGAACTTGACTCTATTACTCAATATGTAAATGTTGATGAGTCACAACAGCGATATAATATTGATACCCAAACAAATGACCTCTTAGAAGAGATGTTATCACAAATACCAAATACTCAACGCACAGTCAGTGTATTAAATAATGTTCATACTATGATTGAACGTTTTAAACAACTTCGGGAGGAGTTTTCTACTTTTGACGAAAATAAAAACGTCAATGGAACAATTATCAAAAACGCTAACTGGAAACCTCTTGTAAATGATTTATTACATTTTAAAACAATGTTGTACTGGCTTATTCCAGTTGCAAAAAATATTAGAAAGGTCTATGATGCAAACTCCAATGATGAAAATGAACTCGGTGACGTCAGCACTCATTTTACGTTAAATAGTGTTGGTGAAATAGACAATTTATTAAAAGCGTACAAATCCAATGACCTTCCGGATGCAGAAAATAAATACGTTACTTTATATAGCGATTTAAATCCTTATTTCACACCTTTTCAAGATACAGATGCAGAACTCAACCGTGATATTATTACAGATAATTATGTTTTAGATAATTTCAATGTAGTCATTGATAACTTGGGCAATTTATACTCTTCCGTAGTTGAAAAAAATATTATCAAAAGCAAACGATTTGTTGTTGAAAAATATAATTTGGGACTCACTCGTTTGAATGCAATTCAACTAACTGGTAGTAAATTTGTTCCTCAAGTGGTAAAGTTAACTCAACCAGATACCATTTCTTTAAAGTCTGTACTTACGTTACCAGAACCAGCGGTTCGTTTCTCTCACATCACCCTCCCCGGAACAAGTATTTACACCAAGGCAAACTTGAATAATACGTTTTTAAACTACTGGCAACTATTAAAAAAAAATACTATTGTAAACAATGTTCCAGTTGATGTGAATGAAAATGCTGAAACCGAACGAGATGTTACTTTGAAAAATGACGAAACATTTTTGACAGATATTAAAAACTTTGTTCTCTACAAAAATGATAAACTAAGAGAAACAAACGAAGAAGAAGCCTTAAAAGAAACGACTTATTCTGCATTTTTAAATAAAGTCGTTCCCAAAACAAGAGTTTTATTTAATTTGATGAAAAAAAATATCAATGGTAAGTTATCTCTCAAAGAAATTGTAGAAACACTAGAACCTTTCTTAATTTATAACTCAGATTTAACTTATATGCAGTACAAAGAAATCAATTCATTTATATTTCAAAAAATATCGGAATACAATAAAAAATTCATTGAAAGAAGCAAAGTTTTCTCCAACATCAAAAGAACTGGTTCAAATATTTCAAACGCTCCTAGTTTTGAGTCATTAGAAATTCTATTAAATGATAGTGAAAACAAAAAACAAATTATAGATGACTATCACGATAGCAATGTTGAAGTCAAAATTACCGATTCTGAATTTTTTACTAAAATAATTCTCAGAGACTTTGGTAACATTTTCAATTATGGAGTGTCTCTTCAAAATTCATTTTTAATGATACCTCAAAGTATTCATCAAATTATTGAAGACCGAGAGAACAAAATTGATAACAAAATTAAAACTGTTAAAGAAGAAGATAAATGTACAAGTATTATTATTGCAAAACAATATAACATTCTAAAAGACTTACAAGATGATAATGATAAAACCATCTATTTTGATAATAAATATGACTCAACCAACTATAGCATTATTGATGACTACTTGAACCAACAGTCAAATATGCCTCCCGAAGAATTTATTGATTTTTTAACCAAAAAGTTACAAGAAAAAATGAAATTGGCAGAGTTGGATGCGAAATACTTGACCGAAACTTTGATAAATGGTATGAAAAAAGTAGTGAATGGTGACTACGCAGTTCTATACGATGATGATAATGAAAAAAAATTAACTTATTATAGAAGAGACCATAACAAATGGGTTCTTGATGCAAATGCGGATGAAAAAATGGTTGGCATTACTCCAGATATGTTGTGTAATTTCCAACAAAAATGTATTGATGTACAAGAAAAATACGACGCAAAGTGTGAATCATACGATGTAAATAAAAAAACAATGACCAGAGACGCATACAGTGAAATATTAGATGAATTTGATATGAAATATCAGTTATCCAAAGAACAATTAGAATCTTTTATAAAATCCAAATTTGAATATTACACTGGCATTTTAGATAGTTTAACCAACATTCAACGAAATAAAACATTCAAGTATAACAATCAACAATTTAAAATTGGTGCGAAAACTGAAAATGACGAAGAAAATGACATTGTAATCTCTCCGTACGAAAAACTACGCAATATTATTTTGGGACAGTCTGATTTTGTGAAAAAACAAAATGATATTCTTCGTTTTGCATTGAAATTTACACGGACATCTACGAGTGAGGACGAAGACGCGAACTGGTTATACTGCATTAAAACCAACGCAAAATTATTGCCTAGTTTTTTCTATACTTTAGCAGCGTGTTTCGTGGAAGACCCCGGAGACTACAGAAATAAAATGGAACAAGTTATTAAAGAAATCGGTGTCTTGAGTGACGACGGAGACTCTTGGGTTGATAAACATAGTGGATATATTATTCGTAAAATTGATTTTGATGTAGATGAAGGTTACGAAGATGGATTTCGTATTACTTCCAGAGAAATTATGGAAAAAGATGCGGGTGAATTATTAAGTGACTCTTTAAAAGATTCCAAAACGGGTAAAAAAACGAAAAAATACAAAAATGCTGAAACAATTATCATGGTAAATGTTCTTCACGCATTTTCCGAATTTATGGGAATTGATTTGGAAAGCCAACAAGACTTTATTCTAAAAATTGCGAATGAAGCACTCCCATTTGCAATACCATTGACCGAAGAACAATACAAGAAAAAAATACAAGAAGACGCTAAAAAAGGCAAATCAACCATACCTTATAAAACTTTTTACAACTACAATCTATTGTTTTTATCTATGGCTGCAATACTCATCGGAATACAAACTACTATTCCAAGCATTAAAACAAGAAGAACATATCCGGGGTGTGTTCGTTCATTTTCTGGCTATCCAGTAGATGGTGATGGTGAATATGGAGGATTAAAATATATGGGTTGTATTGCTCACAAAATACCCAAGGCCAAATCGGTTGAGCCTTGGAATGTCTTGTCAAAGTCTAATGATGAAAACAAAATTGCTGATAAAATTAAAGATTTCATTGATAAATATTACTTGAGAAATCCAGAAGTAGAGAGAAAAATAAAGGAAAAAAATGAATATTTATTATTAAACCCCAATGAAATCATACCAGTAGAACACGAGTTGAACAAATGGAGAAATTTCTTACCACCACTGGTTCCAATAAAAATGAAAGGGGTTGATAACATTTCTGAACACTTTAAAAAAGATTTAATGCGTGATTTCAAGGCAGCATCCTCTACACAAAGAGAGAAAATACTTGTCATTCAATCAAAAATAATAATGTTTTCTCTCGGAATACAAGAAAAAATCCAGAAAATTATTGAAAGCAAAAGACCACTTTTGAAAAATTCAGCAAATGAACCCTTTGTTGAAAACGCGTGTTGCAACGACCGAGGCGAATTTATTACCATTGATTATTTTTTCAGAGAAGATGGTGAAATTGGGTTGTACAACAGTAATGTTGGTGACTTGTCCAACATATTGTATGACATTCAAGCCATTAGTAAAGCCCCTTATTTGTTTTGTAGAGAGAACTCCAAAAACATTTATCCAACATTATCAGATAAATTCAACGAAGAAACCATTTACAAGGCATTTATTGTTTTTTGCAAGTTTAATTCTCTCGCGCCTACTAATGAAAATTTGATTGCATTATGTGGTGAAAAACCACACATTTCTCTCACTGACTCAATAAAAGAACAAATTAGAAAGTTAAAAACTGATGGTCATAATTATACTAATGAACAATTCTTACGGTTACTACAAATTGTAAATCGTAATAATATTGTTGATTTTTCCACGGTTGAATTGATTGTGACTCGTATTACAAAAATGAGAGACGTAATTGAAAGTATTTCAAAAAATAATGTCGGCGATGTTGCACTCGTGCCTTTGGATTTAAGAAGTCATTTTGACGGGTTACTTGATACGTATGATATTGCCGTTGAAGAAGACACTGACGAAATGTACAAGTTTAAAAATTATTTGAGTAGTTCAAATACAACACTTAAGACAAACTTATTTGAATATTTAAGAAGTTATAGTGGTTTAAGTCAAACAAAATTGAAACAAATGAGAGAAAGTATTGACAGTATTATGATATGGAAGAAAAATAAAGTGGATAAAGAAAATATTTACGATGAAACTACCTATAATGCAGTGCACTTTGTAAAAGAATACATTACTAATTTTTCCAAAACATTTCCAAGTATTATTCTCAATAGTGTTGATTATGAAGACACTGCATCTGTTCAAATACCTAAGTACTGGGGACTCGCAAAAAGTCATTCAAATAAAATAAGAAAAATTATAACCGACTACTATTCCAAGTTTAAAAAATTTTATGATGTTAAAAGTATTACCAATATATTAAATTCGGTTATGATAAACACCAACAACTTTATCACACTGGTAAACGAAACTCCTTACTTGAATGAAATAAAATACAAGGACAACAAGAAACGTTCTATTTTTGACGAGAGAACAACTCGGTTACTATTTGAAAATTACTTTTTACGTGCGATTACTACTTATATTCGTTACACCGATGACGAAAGTATGATTATTAGTCGTTTTGAAAATGAAGTTAGGAATGAGGATTCTGAACTACCAACATCTAGTTTATTACTTGGTGATAAAAAAGAACTCAAAACAAATATCGCCAAACTATTAGTTGATTATTTGAATGTCTTGTTTGACCACAAAGATATGATTAATATGAGTTACGATGAAGTTATGGATGTTATCTTCAAGTTGAAAGAATCGGAAAAAGATACTTTTACTGATAGATTACAACAAATGACAGATGAAGAACGTGATGCAGATACCATATTGAAAATAAACAAATTGGGTGTTTGGAGTAAAGGCTTACAAAAAGGTTTAACTACCTATACCAAAGAAACGTACGAAGCCGAACTTGAACTTACTGAGAAAATGAATGAAGTTGAAAAACAAGTAAGAAAGAAATTCAAAGATGTTGCAAACGACCAAAATATAGATATGTTGATGGAAGATTACTATGACGAAATGGAAGTGGAACAAGGTGTGGAAGAAGATGAATATAATATGGGCCGGATGACAGAAGACTATATGGACGGATTCAACGACGGAGATGAAGACCAAGATGTCGGTTATGATGACTGAACGGTTGTTTCATCGGAAAGTGTGAAATAGATATTACATATTTGATATAATATCTATTGATTTAGTATCGTTTTTTATTTTTTTTACTTTTTTTACTTCTTTTACCCTTTTTAGTTCGTTTACTTTTTTTGGTTTTTCTTGATTTTTTACCACCTTTTTTTTCACTTTTTAAGCCATATTCTTCTACTTTGGCAGTTAAATCTGGTATATTATCTACAACTTCGTCTGCGAGATATTTCCGAAGTCTATTTTCTTCTATATCGCTATTTTGAAGTTTATATTTTAAATTTTGTGGTACTACATTATAAAACCTATATAAGTTTGTTGAATATATATTTTCTTCATGACGTCCCAAAGCACTTGGTAAGTAAGGACCTTCGATACCGCGGGGTGGTTCCATCAAATTTCTAAATATTGTAAGTGGCGTCCCTCGGTCATATAATATTTCCACAAAAATACCTTTCTTTTTTCTCCCCATTGGAGTTCCATAGTCATCTAGTCTTGGCGGAAGAATATTTTCTATATAATATTCTTTACCAGCTTCTAATTTTTCCCAATGAACTTCTTCCATTAATATATATATATATACTATTTTTCCTTATCAATAAGTATTTCTTTTGCAACATTCCTAATGATTTTTTCATAATTTCTTTCGTTGTCTTCATCTTTCATTTCTCCCATTGAATTATCCAAAATCTTCATATATTCTTCGTGTTTTTTCGTAGTAATATCGTCTGCTTTTGGATTTGCTTTTAACCACCCCGGAACTAACTTGATATTTTTGTGTTCTATCAATTTAATCGCGCGTTTCATATGTTTTTTATCTTCGTCTTTCACCCATGTATCATTATCTTTCACATGAATCACTTCACGTTTTAAATCACTGCAGTGAATCGGTCTTTTATACACATCCAACCCTTTCAATTCACGAATCAATATATTATTAATGCTACCCACATAACCCAACCTTCCGAAGTTCTCAAAATCTTTGAATCCAACATCAATACCGTTAATAAAGTCCGTAATATTGAAGGCATCTTTGCACTTTTCGTTCAAGAAAATGTTCAGATTGAATTTATTATTGTTCGTAGTATTGTTGTTATTTGTTGTATTATTGTTGTTAGTAATTGATTTTGTTTCCTTCGCAAGTTCAACAATTTGTTTCTGTAAATCTTGGTTAATTTCTATCATTTTTATGAACATCGTTTTCAATTCTTTCAATTCTTCTTCGGTTTTTTGTTGTTTTTCTTCGTAACTTTCTTCTTTTTCTTCTGTGGTTAAAACAATATTTTCTTCGTTGTTTTTACCTTTTTCTTCAGTAATTTTACATTTTTTCTCGTGGTACCACAAGCTGTTGCGCACTTTGTATTCTTTACTACAATATTTACAGCAAAATAGGGTTGAGGGATTTTTTTGGGATAAATTGTTCAAAAATGTTCTATTTATATGTTTTGATGTGCTCATATGTTTATTGAAATCTTTTTTACTACTCGTAATATAGTTACACTTTTCACAAACATAATTTGGTGGGATAATTTGCGGATTTTCCATTCTAAATGTTCTATATATTAGTAGAACAAAAAAATCCCTAAATACTTTTTTTTACAAAATCATTTTTATGCTCACAAAATTATGCTCTCGTCCAAAATACGAAAATCCAAAAATAAGAGCGTTATGATGTAAAACACGTTTTGAAAACAAGTTGTCGCCAAAATACCTGGGGTATCAAAAATTGGACATTTATTTTTGTCCATTTTTTGAAACCCCTATGACTTTTGGGCAAAATTTTTGCCATTTTCTGCCTTCGGAAAAATCATTCAAAATGAACACTTTTTGATTAAAAATCGCAAAAATGTTAAAATCAAGAAAAACACCGAAGAAAAAATACTAGCGGCTCAAAATTATAATATTTGGTTATATATAATAAATAATGATAGGAATAGATGAATGTATAGAACCAAATTCGTATGTTTTAACCATATCTATTGATACACACGCAGCAGTGATAAATGTTGATTTAAACGATAAAGAAAATGAAATATTTAATAATGTAAGATACTATAGTCTAGTTGGAGACTACTATTACTCTATTTCAAATGTAAATAATGATGTTTATAACTACAGAAATTTAAAAAATATTTTTAGAAAAACATTATACGAACCAACTTATGTTGAAATGGAAAATCTTGGAAAAACAATGAAACCGATATATAAACAAATGTTAGAAGGATACAAGGTATACGATGAAAGAAGATACGAAAAATCTTGTAAAATACATAATATGGTGGTATATGATAAGATTTTATCAAAATTTGAACGTTTAAATGACCGTTATAATCAGTTATATTGCTATTTCAACCCAAGTGATGCGTTTCTTGGTATAAAGTTAATCTCATTACACAAAAATATGAGTAACGCAAATGATGGTATTAAATATGAATTAGTAACACCAGATGACATTGACTTGTCTACATTATCCGGATTAATAAAATTATCAATGTTAGTTAATGGCAAAGATGTTGTATCTCAAGTCATTCAAGAAGCACTACGAGCACCCCAAATAAAAGACAATGAAGTAATTATTTTAAATGGTGACAGTATTGATGTAATTAGAATGAGTTTTTTTGTGAGTTTGATAAAGTTAATTTTTAACGACAACTGCAGTATAAATTTAATAGATTTTTCTTGTTCTCATATTTATTCCAAGGTAAGTGTGACAAAAGAAGATAAAGATAGAGCAATGGAATATGCCAACGTAGACATTGAAGCCCCCGCAAGTACTGTAGGTAAATTTGGAGGTAAAAAATATAAAAAACAAAAAAAAATAAAACGAACAAAAAATGTTAAAAAGTCAAAAAAAACTAAAAAATATAAAAATAGAACAAGAAAAAATAAATCATAAAGTTTTGTACATTTTTAAAGCATAATATTACTTTTTCCCAAAATAGTCCTTAATAGATTTTGCTTGTTTTTGCGTTTTTAACAATTGTATTTCCTCTTCCAGTTGCCTAATTTTCTCTTCCAGTTGTCTATTTTTTTCTTGTTCTTCTAAAAGTTTTTGTTGTGTTTCTAATAAATTATCTCTAAAAGAGTTATTTTCTTCAGATTTTATTATTTCTTGTTCTTGCGATGAAACCATAATTGGTTCTTCTATTTGTCTTTTACTTGTATTAACCTCTGAATCGTAATCATTAAATAAATCATCTGTAAATACAATTTTTATTCTGGACTGATTAAATATTGTAATTAGTTGTTCCTTTGTTGTTGATTTTGCATTAAATTCTTCTATCAGTAATACATAATTTGACGGACAATATTCCCATGAATATTCACCTACTTTGGGTTCTTTAATATATTCATTTTTAGTTAATTCCATTTGTGTTTTCATTTTTCTCAAAACACAAGGATAATCATCGCCTAACATAGGTTTTATTTCAACGCATATATCATTCTTACTTTTAATATCAGTATCCCAACAACCACCGCACATGTTAGGTTCATCACTGCGACATTTGTAAATATAAATACCTTTAATTAAAATGTCCCAATTGAACATACCTTCAAACTCACACCTAAATTCATAATGTGTGTTCTTAGGAATACTTCCTACTTTATTGTATATAATTTTTCTTAATAATTTTATAACATTTTCATCTTGTAAAAACATATTTTGTAATCTATTATGTTTAGGTGTTTTTGAATGTGGATTATTTGTAGTTATTGTTTGATTAACACAAACATTATACACGATTGAGTATTTTTTTTGGAACCATTCTTGTTGCTTACACCATTCCAAATAGTTAGTGTCATTTAATAAATTTGTAACTGGTTGTCCTCTATATTTACCAAAAGGAACGACTGGTAAGGATTCTGCATCCATCATTAATTTGTTTATTGTTAAGTTATTGACTTTGTTTTGTAATCAATTTTTATTTTAATTTTAAAAATAAATACTATATATACCTCACCAAAAAAGTAGTGATTATAAAGAAATTGCAGTTCAATATTATTTAGTTGAAGACAAAACACAAGAAGAAGTTTAATGCGTTGGGGCGCATTAAATGAGAAAAGGTGTAAAAATTATTTGTATGCTGAGTCATTTATTGTTGCTTCGTTAATTCTACATTTGAAACAAGCAATACATATGCTAAGAAAATACCGAAGAAATTTTTAGCAAACAAGTCCAATATATTATACATTATATTTTTAATCGTATATGGGAGTATAGATGCCACACCATACAACGACCATATTCCACAAAAATACCAAAAGGTTTTAATTCCCTCCGGCGAAAATACGGCGTAATTAATGTAAATAATATAAAACATTAAAATGAAAGGAATAAATCCCAAAAACGCCGCCAAATATTTTGACATTTTCTTAATTTCTCCCAAATAACCGAACACCAACATTACTGCATTTAATAGTATAACTGGAATTAATACTTTTAGATTTTCTTTAATGAGTTCATACATATTATCATTTATTTCTTTGTTTTCTTCTTGATACTTTAAGTACAACAAATAAAATGAATATGTATACAACATTGTTGGGGTGGTAATAAACCAATCATAATATCTAAAATGTGTAATGTCTACAATTTTTGTAAAATTATATACCATCCAAACATAAAAAGAACCTTCTATAATTTGAACAATAAATTCCAATAACAGTAATTTTTTCAATAACATAAGGGTTTGAGGAACTTGTAATCCCAAAACATAGTAATCAAATGCACCAGTTAGTATTTGAATAATTAATGATAACACACCAGTAATGTAAATAAAGTCTTTCATTGTTATATATTGAATATATAATAATTTTATAAAAAACATATAAACATATAACTATGTTATTACATAAGATAAAATGCAATACGACCAGTCACTACCAAAATTCGTTAGACCTTGGGGATGGTATCAAAATATTCACGAAGATGAACATTCTGGATATAAAGTAAAAATAATCCACGTAAATGTTGGAGAAAGGTTATCATTACAGTCACATAATAGTAGAAGCGAACACTGGGTTGTTGTTAAAGGTATTGCAGAAATAACTATCGGTAAAAAAACATTTGTATGTAACAAGGACTCACAACATTACATTCCAACAAAAGAAATTCATCGTTTAAAAAATGTAGGTTTTGAAGAATTAGAAATTATTGAAACCCAAATTGGAAGTTATTTAGGAGAAGATGATATTGTAAGATACGAAGATGATTATGGTCGTCGTTGAATAACACAACGATTTTTACAAAAATATTTATGAACTCCTACATATTCGGCAATCATATGTAATAAAAATCCCAATAAAAACATTAATATCCAACGATTTTCAATAAAAACTTTCAGTAAAAGTCCCAATATTATAAACACACCACCTTCTAAAATACTTTCTCCAAGTAATAACTGTTTGGTTGTATCAGATTTACTGCCCTTCACACAAGTAGCACAATAATAGTCTTGTATTTTCAAATAGTAACCTAAAAAATGTTTCAAAAATCCCACAACAAACAATAACAACGTGAAGTTAGAAGAAACCATAAACGATATGAAAAAAGTAATAATGCACGTATAAACACCAACAAAAAGAGACTCAAACAGCAATTTTTTAGTTAGTTTTGAATTTGGCGAATGTTTCATTTTATATTATTTGGATATAATTAATTATAAATATATTTTTTTGTTTATAATTATAATATATATATGTATCGTAATTATATTAGAAATCATCCAACAGTTGTAGCAATTTTATTATTTTTATTGATATTTATTTCAATACATATTGCACAACCCAAATTTTTATACAACGCGGATGGTAGTATTCGTCAATTTGGAGTTGGATTTAGAAATAAAACCATTTTACCGATTTGGTTACTATCCATTATTTTAGGCATTTTATGTTATTTGTTTGTTTTGTATTATTTAGCGAATCCAAAACTAAGTTTTTAAAATTTTATACCTATGTACTGTGATTTATTATACAAACTCAAATACATAATATTTAAAAGGTGTGGTTTCGTTCAGAACTCTAACTTTAAACATTAATTATAGTTGTAATTAATGTTTAGTGAAAGCAAAATAAATCAACTGTATAAAACATTCATTTTTAATTATTCTTGATAAAGTTATTTACATATACAAATTGTTCAAACTTATCTTCTTTGGTTGAAGCGCAGTTTGCGTGATGTAAAATTATATCTTTATTTAAATTTCCTTGTGACCAGTTCCATATGCTACTTGGAAATAATTTCCATTTTATATTATATTTACCATTATATATCATATCATTAACTATTTGTTGGTCCCATTTATTTGAATTACATAAAATTTCATAAACTTCATTCCAAAATTGTAAAGTTGTTTCATTACAAAAAATAGAAATAAAACCAATATTTATACCTAAGTCTGGTGTCTCTTTTTGAAAACATATATCATTATCAATCATATTTTCTAAAATAGTAGGTATTACGGGTTTATAAAAAACTATGTCTATATCCGAAATAATAATAATATCATCTATATTTTGTTTTATAGCGTCTATAATCATTTCTGTTTTGAATTTCCAAATATCTACTCCAGATCCGGGACTATTTCTATTAATATTTATTTTTTCCACGAATTGAAATTGCTTATCAAAATCATCTTTAAATGATAATTCAAAATTTGTTTTCATGTCTAGAAAAGTATCATCAGAAAAGTAAAATATTTTCATTTATATACATAAGTGAGAATATTATTTTTGTTCATATCTTTTTCCATCAATACCACACATACCACTCATAGTTCTAGCAGTAGAACAATAATTGTATTCAACAGTTACTTCAGAGTTGTCAATTCCAGTAACTAAATAGGTGTCGTCTAGTTTGATGGTTGTTATGTTGAAAAGCGAACATTTACCATACGCAGTACTAGAATAAACATTTTCTGGATGAATATAATGTTTACATTTTACACAAAATTTTGTTATAGTCGGTTTCAAAGAATACGCCATACCGAGAAAAACAAATACATTTATAAAAGTCCAATACATAACTATTGTATAGTATAACAAGTATTATTTATATCATTTGCAAGTATTATAATGTTAAGTACTCAAAGTATAAACCATATCTTTTGCCTTTGCATTGGCAGCTGTTTTCACAGCTTGTTTTTTCAAATAGTCTTGTTGATTTTGTTGAATGTCTTGTAAATTTTGAACACAACCGTGGGATGTTATTTTGTATTGTACAATAGAAGTTAGCAAAATAGCCGTGTATAAAAACCACATACCTTCACCAATATTATCTCTTAATATGACAATATCTAGTAACTTTTGTTTCAGTCCGAGTGCGTTTTGATTTTCAATAGGAACACCATTAGTCATAGTAGGTTGATACTGGTCCTTCATCAAAGGAGTTAGAATGGATGTCCATATTTTATTGAAATTTTCCGGAACAATTTGGTTGATTAAAATACTCATATTACCACACAATTTGATGATTGCGTCCGCTGCAGTTTGATATGATAGTTTTTGTTCTGGAGTTAAAGAAGAGTCATCCTTAATTGTTCTATTCACGTCAGTATTTACCAATAGTTCAGTCAAAACAGTATTTGCACTTGAAGCAACAATAAAGTAACCGACTACATTTGAAAAAGCCGACTTTATTCCGGGAAATAGAATGATCACAACCATTAGTATTCCAAATATGAATATCCAAGGAATAAATGTAGCAATAAATGCGTAGCCAATATTTGCAGTCGAACTGCCTCCACAAGTATTTGTTACATAATACGCATTAATTGCAAATTGAGTAACTACTACAAGTAACAAATATATGCCCAATCCCATATATTTGCTACTTGCGTATTTTCCCATTAATGCCGCATCATTTAGAGTATCAATCTTCATTTTAGGTTTCAAAACAAGATAAAATAATATAGTTGTTATTAAAAATATCAATACCGAAATATATGAAGTATCCATATAGATATTGTGTATAATTTATTTTGAAATAATAAAAGTAATTATTAGTATAATATGAATTTTGACAATAATTTTACTAAACCAACTTTAATTGAGCCCGGCGTGAAATATTTTTTAAACCAGACACTAAAACAATGTAGAGAATTTAAAAATAAATACAATAACGTTATATTTAATATATCTTTAGGTATTGGATTTTTTCTACTTTTAGGAACAATATTGTTATTCAAGTATAAAGGAAAACTAACTCCTTCTGAAAAAAATATGAAAAACATTGAAAAACAGCAATATATTTTATCAAAAATTAAAAATTACCAAGATGCTAAACTACGTTCCCAACAGTCACTGATTACTGGGTTGCCACATTGGGACGACGAATATGACTTTACACATAAAAAGATTGGAAAATTCTAAAAGAAGAAAAAAAAAGAAATAAATATATTGGTAATTTATAATATACAATGGATGAAAATGAACTAGTAGATGAAAACAAATCAAATGACGATAAAACGAAATATTTAGAGGGTCTAGATAAATACTATGAAATGAAAGATCAGTATGAAACGAGTATAAATAATGAAAAAAAGAAAATTATAGCAATTCCAAATTTAAGTTGGAAAGAAAAAAGATTAAAGTATAGTGAGTTAAGACCGAAATGTATTAATTGTGGCAGACCCGTTGGTTCCGTTTTCACATGCAAAGAAAATGAAGATTTTGAACGCATACTATCGGCAGTTTGTGGAGATAAAGAAAATCCGTGTCCTTTCAATATTAAAATAAATTTGGCAGAAACAAACGACTTACGTGACTTGATGAAAGAAGATGAAGAAAATCTAATGGAATATAAAAAAAGTATAATTCTTGATAAAAATGATTTTTTATTTGGATACATATCAAGCGAAGAAGCAGTAAAAAAATTTGAAGAAATACGAGAAAAAGTAATAACCGCAACAGAAAATACCCAGTATTTTTTAACTTTGTTTAATGTGACTACTGATTCAACGACAAAAAAAGAAATGTTGAATAAAACGCAGACCGAATTATATACGAATATTGAAAATATTCAAAAAATGATGTCGGAGTATGAAAAAACCAATAATAAACAGTTTGTAACTGATGCAGTGGATGTTTATATTGATGATATGATTCCTCGTTTGAAAAAATTAATGAATTTAAAATACGCAACTTCTTATGTTGATTATGAAGACGATGGAACATACAAGTTGGTTCAGTTGCCATATAGTATTCAACAGTTAGAGTTTGTGTTAGGCGACCAAAAAGTAGAAAAAATGCATTTAGGACTTAAGGAACCAAAAGAGAAAAAAACAAAAGAAAAAAGTAAAAGTGATACAACAGAAACAACTGAATATGACGAAGAAGGTAATAAAAAATATAAGTATAAAGAAGAAATAAGGATAGGAGAATAAAATATTTTCATATTCAAAAAATTTTATTAGTTTATATATATTATATGTGGGTTACATTTGTTTTATACAACATTTGTTATATTTTATTTTTGTTTTTTCTAGCATCAGATGATGATATTAAGGGACTACCAAGTCATCCAATAGAGAGACTAGTTGCACTGTTTTATTATACAGTAACAACAATGACAACAACTGGTTACGGTGATATCACAGCAGTTTCACCACGAGCGCAGATAATAGTATCAAGTTATATGTTGGTTAACTTTTACATCCTCGTGACACAAGTAAGTATTTTTAGAGCAAAACATAAAGCAAATTAACAAATTAGTTATAATAAAATATTTTACTATATAAAAGAGATGTGGTCATTATCAAAATTTATTTCATTACCAATTTTTATTGTTAGTTTAGCATTTGGACTCTTTTTTGTTTATATAATGGGTCCAGAAACAAAAGTAGTTCACATGTATCCGACACCAGAAAATGTAGGAAAGGTTCAATACAAGGATAATGCCGACAATTGTTTTTTTTATGAAGCAAAAGAAGTCACTTGTCCATCAGACAAGGGATCTATCAAAACGGTTCCGATACAAAAATAACAATTTTACAAATTTTACAAATTATTAGTTTTAGATAATTTTTAATAGTGTAATATTATATACAATAATGTTACGATTAGCAAAATTTTTACACGGTGAAACCGGAAGAATATTAATGTCAATTATTTTAGGATTGGGTTTAGCATCTTTATTTAGAAAAGTTTGTAAAGGTCGTAATTGTATTATTCAAAAAGCGCCTCCATTAGATGAAATTGATGGACAAGTATATAAGTTCCAAGACAAATGTTACAAGTATAACACAAAATCTATAAAATGTGATAAAAATATGAAATTTGTTGAAATGGACGACGACGAAAAAAAATAATTTGTTTGTTTGCGTAAATAATATTATTATAATAATCAAAATATATTATAATTATGTCTTCAGATACAACGAGTATTATGGATCTTCCAACTGACCCAACTGGGGGAGGAAGTATCGGTGGAAACGTCTCTCTTTCAATCAATGAAACAAATCAAGTTATTTCAAGCGGTGGAAATGTAGGAGGGCAAGGACAAGGACAAGGAGTTTCTTTAGACCAATCAACAATAAATCAAATCGTGAATGGGTTGCAACAAGCAAGTTCAGCCGGCCTAACACAGTTACAGTCAAGAGATATTCCAAGAAATACCGAAAATATAATACAAGATCCACAAATTCAACCAAACTACATTCCCCCTAGCAGAGAAACCGAAGATTACATTGGTGACTACGAAGATAATGATGAAATTATATCAAAATATAACAGACGGGTTGATCAAGACAGTAGCTTAGACCAACTATACGATGAAATACAAGTTCCATTGTTGATATGTATATTGTACTTTTTGTTCCAACTACCAATTTTCAAACGTTTGTTATTTAAATACTTTCCAGTGTTGTTTTTCAAAGACGGAAACATCAACATATATGGATATTTATTCACTAGTATTTTATTTGGAACGTTGTACTATTTTATATCAAAAGTAACGAATCATTTTAGTACGTTTTAACCCGGCCTCATTTTCTCTCTTTGTATTGAAATTCAAAAGTAAAAATAAGTCAAAAATATATGATGCGTATCATTTATAGTATATTTATTTCATCTATAAATAATAGACAACCAAATAAATCAAATGTTAGAAACGTATATTTCCAAATTAGTTGATAATATTCCACTTTCAAAAAAGAATCAACGAGAGAAAATAGACATTATTCTTGACGGAGGATTATTTAATGGAAGTTATTTAATCGGTGCTCTTTATTTTTTGAGAGAAATGGAGAAAGTCGGTTATATAGAAGTAGATAAATTGTCCGGGTGCAGTATTGGTTCTCTCGCTTGTGTCTTATATACTGCAGACTTGTTGGATTTAACAACCGAAATATACAATATGGCGATTGACCAGTTCAAGAAAACAACCCATTTGGAAGTAGTGGATGACATTCTCTCTAAAATACGCAAAAAGTTGCCGCTGGATATTTGTGAAAGAATGAATGGTCGGGTTTTTATTACCTACTATGATTTAAAAAAAGGAAAAAAGGTCATAAAATCCAAATACAAAAACAAGAAAGAAATTATGGATGTAGTGAAACGGTCTTGTTTTGTTCCTTACTTGATTGACGGTAGTTTTATGCACAAGGAGAGATATATAGATGGGATTTTTCCTTATATTTTGCCCAAAGAAGAAGGGAAACGAATTCTTTACTTGGACCTTTTAGGATACGATAAAATAACTCATATTATATCCGTTAAGAATGAAAAAACGAATTTTCATCGTGTTCTCTCTGGGTTGTTAGATATTCACTTGTTTTACATCAAAGAAAAACCAACGCTAATGTGTAGTTACGTGGATGAATGGTCCTTAGTAAGACATACGTATCATTTTATACTTAAAAAATTATTTGAAATATTTGTATTTTACAATATTTATTTTTATTTTTTGATTCATAAATACATACTCACGAGAGAAGTCTTGGAACATTTGAACAGTAATTCGTTTGTTCAAATAGTCACAGACTTTTTAAAAAAGGCAAATGAAAAGTTTTTGAGATATTTTTGTATGTAATATATATATATATAAATATGTATGATTATTATTTTTATTTCAATAAAGAAGAAAATGCAAAATATGTTGATTTATTTCACACGATAGGTTGTAGCGAAGGAAATAAAGTTGAGTTATTAAACAAAGTAAAGAATAATAATAAATTTTGTAGAAATGAAGAAGGAATGGATTATGATTTTTTTATAAAGTCTTTGGAAAATAAAGATATTGTTATATACATAACTCAAAGAGATAATAAAAATATACTAGGGGCTTGTTCTTTATCTGTTATTACTTATTCAGACATTCCTTATATAACTATTTACAGTATATGCGTTCCCCAAAACGAAGACTTGAGAGGTATTGGAAGTTTATTACTAACAAAAGTAAAAGACTTTGCACGTATATTGGGTGTGAAAAAAATATCACTTTACGCGAATAAAGCAGTAGAAGATTTTTATATAAAAAATGGTTTCACAAATTCTAGTGAGGTTAGTGGTATGACTTATACTTTGAAAGGAGGAAGAAAAAGAAAAACAACGAAGAGAAAAAAATCAAACAAGAAAAGGAAAACAAAGAGGAGAAAATGTTCAAGGGTGTAATTTTCGTGTTGAATATTCTAAAAGAAGTATCCTTTCCTCCTCTTTGTTTTATTTTTTCCAGAGTGTTTTTTCTTTGTTTTTGTAACAGATAAGTCTTCTATTTTTTGCTTTATCTGTTTTTTATCTCCCGGACGATAAGTCAAGAACCATTCTTCGTATTCCAAAGTGCCTCGTTTTTCTTTCAATTCTTTAAACTTTGCCGCCTTTTCGGCACGCATTTCTTCCACCGTTTCTTGATGTCCGTAACAGTCAATACTGAATCTTTTCAACAACCCTTTTTGCTCTAGTCTATTTTTTTGTTGAACTTCAAACAAGTATTTTGCCATACACAATATACGATTGTAATCGTAGTAGTCACGGTCGGCGTATAAAAATGCCAAATAATAACTCAACATAGTATCAATCGTTGCAATTTTAATATCTTCACCATCCACTTGAATCACGTTGTAACTATGACACGCAATAGGTTCGTATATAAATGCAATCGTATCACTACCTACCATAATTTGATAATTTTCTGGAATGACTTCGCCAAGTGGTTTGTTTTTCACAAATTTCGCATTTTTTACCTTTACATCTTTTAGTCGTTCAATGACAATTTCGGCAGTCGTTTTAGGGTCGTCTGAGATAACATCAAAATCGGGAATTTTTTTCACCTTATGATAAATATCTTTTGGCATATACTTTGCGTACATTGAGATAGCGTAACCGCCAAAAAACACAACAGACTGATTTACTAGTGTATGTTTGACATTTTCATAAATAGCATTACCGAATTCCTCGTTTTTAGTAAGTTTTCTTTGAAAGTCAATATGAGCACATTGTGCAGAGTCTAATGGATAGTTTTTATTCAACAGAGTCAAACGTTTCAACACTTTTTCCCAACGAGAAGTGTCGCCAGCGGGACGACTTAATTCCAAATACATTCCCATTCTTAAATAATTGGGTGGTGCATATAAAATACCCGCTACTTGGATACTGTCTTTTTTAAGAGTATAAAAAAGTTCCTTGGGAATACTAGTAATGTCGGCAATACCGATGAAATTCACGAAAACTTTATATGTTCCATGGTGTTGCCCAGCTTTTGCTTCTACTTCAGAAAATCCAGCATCAATATAAATATCTGCTAAATCTTTGGCATCTTTCAAAGCATTTGGACTGAAGAAGTCGTAGTCGGGGATTTCAATATCCTTGTTGTAAAACTGGTCTTTTTTTGGAAGAATATTATTAATAGCAGTACCGCCATAACAAATTAAAGATTTTTTCTTTATAAAATTTTCAACAATCGTAAGCATTTTTGTTATTTCTGGCGAATTGACTGCATTTTTTCCGATAACTTCTTCTGCTTTATCAACAGCAGAACGTAAAATAACTAACTCACATTCTTGAAATGACATTTTTTTATCGCATAAATCTTTCATCTGAGTAAATATATTATCTAAAATATAGTGAGATAATATCTTTTTTGTAAATGGTAAAATATTTGTTGTTACTTTAAACTTTAAAACTATAATAGTCACTTTTAACTTCTCGTGTTTGGTAACTAACCGCTGGGTCTTGTGGTGTTGGTTTAGGTATAGTGACTGGAATATAACGTAGTCTATCTGGTTTCAAAACAAAAGCATAACCATTATCGTTGAAGAATTTTTCGTCTTCTTGTAAGTTGACATCATAATTTTGGTAACGCATCGCGGTCATTTGACTTCCAGTTTCCCTTGCAACAACTCCACTAGGGTTAGGAGGTGAAGTTCCTTTATCCGGCATACAAATAGTCATATTTTTTTTATTGAAATTTTGTAATTCAGACAAGTCTGGAGTATTTTTAACGTTGTAAAAATTTAATGCACGCATAAATACAGAGTTACTAGTAACATTCACATACTCATAAAAGTCTTCATTGTCTAAATATTTGTTGTTTGATTTATCAACAATTAGAATTATTTTTTGAGAAAGACTAGTTAATTTAACATCGCCAATATTTTTACCTCCATATTCATAACTATATTCCGGACCTAAGAAAAATCTTTTATTTTCCTTAAATATTTTTGCCAAATTTTTGTACATTTCAATGTTGTTACTTTTAATTCGTAGATGAAATAAGATAGGGTCATTCGGATTAGGAGCAGTGCCTCCAGAAAATGCGTAATTGACAATAATATTCATTACATCTGAAAATGGAACACTGTTGTAAGTTTCTTTTATATAATAACTAGTATTTGTTGAAGTGGCAACAACTGGTTTATTATTTATTGAATATATTTCAAAATCTAAACCTCGAACACCTTGTTTCAATACATTTTTTAAGTTACACAAGTTGACAAAATCGTGTTTATAAGACCCACCACTACAACAGTTGTAAGCGGTTTTAATATAGTAATCTTTTAAAGTGTACCCACATTTTGGGTCATTTGCGTTAATTGACTTAATCTTTCCATTTATAGTTCCATATTTTTTTTCCATAATGGAACATTCTTTGGGCATTAAACTTGTTATATAATAGTAGTAAAGAATTACAGAAACAACTGTTAATATTATCATAATAATAATGATTATGCTTATAAAATGTTCCTTCATATATTTTGGGTTATTTATTATTCCACCTAATTTATTTTTTATATCTGAAACATTTGCCATACTTATTTAATATATAATAATATTAAAAGTATTTTGTAATTTAAAATATTTAGATAATAGCGAAAAATATTTAATTAAATATAAATTCAATTAAATATAAATTATCAGTATAATATAACTAAATGAGTGGTGGATTAATACAACTTGTTTCGGCAAGTAATCAAGATATTTTGTTAACTGGTAATCCAAGTAAAACATTTTTCAAATCAACATATCATAAATATACCAATTTCAGTTTGCAAAAATTCAGATTAGACTATGAAGGATCTAAAACATTACGTTTGTCTGAAGAGTCAACTTTTACATTTAAGGTGAAGCGTTACGGAGATTTATTGATGGATTGTTATTTAAGTGTTGAACTTCCTAATATTTGGAGTCCAATATTTCCTCCCCAAACAGATGATACGGCAACCGCAAATAATACGGGTGCTTGGATTCCATATGAGTTTCGTTGGATTGAAAATATTGGAGCGCAAATGATTTCAAGAATAACCATTACTTGTGGTAATCAAACATTGCAAGAATTTTCTGGTGCATATTTGTTGGCAATGGTACAGCGAGATTTTTCTGCAGAAAAAAAAGCGTTATTTGACAAAATGACTGGAAATGTGCCGGAGTTGTATGATCCAGCAAATTCTGGAACACGTGTGAATGCGTATCCAAACGCATACTATACGAGTAACCCATCTGGCGCCGAGCCGTCTATTCGTGGAAGAACTCTTTATGTTCCGTTGAATTCTTGGTTCACGCTTAAAAGTCAAATGGCGTTTCCTTTAGTAGCTCTGCAATACAACGAGTTACAAATTAATGTTACAATGCGTCCAGTACAAGAACTGTTTCAAATACGTGATGTAATGGATAGTGAAAATAATTATCCTTATATTGCTCCAAATTTTAATCAATATTATATGCAGTTTTATCGTTTTTTACAGACACCTCCAGACGTATCTTTAGGAGTAAATTCTTATACCGATACTAGAACTTTATGGAATGCAGATGTTCATTTAAATTGTACATATTGTTTTTTGTCAAATGCAGAGTCACGTATATTTGCATTGAATGAGCAAAAGTATTTGTTTAAACAAGCAAGAGAAAATATATTTTACAATGTGACTGGTCCAAACAAAGTTCAGTTGGATTCCATTGGTATGATTTCAAGTTATACTTTTTATTTACAAAGGAGTGATGCAAATTTAAGAAATGAATGGAGTAATTATACCAACTGGCCATATAATTATTTACCATATGATTTGACGCCGGCGAGTACTAGTGGTACATATGAAATCGTACGTACAAATCCGAATGGAACAACCACAACAGTTTATATTGGACCCGGGGTGAATGCAAATGGTAAATTAACTGGATGGATGCTTACTGGTAATTATAATTTGGAAAATGAGAAAAATATTTTAATATCAATGGCTCTTTTGTTGGACGGTTCTTACCGTGAAAATGCGCAACCAGTGGGGGTGTATAATTATATTGAAAAATATACACGAACTTCTGGAAATGCTCCGGATGGGTTATACGTATATAATTTTTGTATGAATTCATCACAGTCAGACTTACAGCCATCGGGTGCAATCAATATGAGTCGTTTTACAACGATTGAGTTTGAAATAAATACGATTGTCCCCGCATTAGACCCATATGCTCAAACACTTAGTATTTGTGACCCCGAAACTGGAAATATTATAGGTATAAATAAACCAACATGGAGAATATATGATTACAACTTTAATTTGGTGGTATTTGAAGAAAGAATCAATATGGTTACTTTTGTGGGTGGCAACTGTGGTCTTATGTATGCAACTTAAAATAATTTATATTTTTACGTAATACAGTATGAAATACGTAAAAATATTTGTATGGTTAAACAGAAGGAGTGTCCCTTTTCCACACTTCATAAAAAAAATCAGCACAAGGACCCCATCCACCTCCCTCAGAATGAACAACACTTAAACCTTTTTCTTTTAAAATACAGTCAATGTATTTTTTTTGTTCAATATCGTGGTAATCGTTCTCCATAATAATTAAATTTATGTTGTTTAATATTTCCGGCATGTCTAGTAAAATATAAAAAAATGCTCCTTCACAATCTAGTACAAGAGTGTCAAATGTAATATTGTATTTTTTCTCTAATTCATCAAATGTTATAGTATTTACTTTTTGGTAACCTTCAGTTACTACATCGGATACAACAGTTTCCCAACCAGATGATGAAGATGTGTCAATTTCTTGAATTAAATTTCTTTTTGATAATGCGGCGTTTTCTAAAAAACAATTTAGACCAGTACCCTCCTTGTTTTCTACTAACTTTTGATATATGTCACTGTTTGATTCTAGAGATACTAAATTACAGTTGTTACTTTTATTTAAAATAAATGCTATTACAAATGTGTTTCTTCCTATATTTGAACCGAGTTCTAATACTTTTTCATTTCCAGTTAGAAATTTAATTGATAAAACTTGTTCTGGAATTTCAGTGCCAAACCAGTCGTGTTTCAAAGGTATTACTAAATGAATTAAATTTAATTTATTGCCTATTATTTCAGGATAAACATCAACGATATGCTTTGGAATATTACAGTCAATTGTATAAATTTCATTTTTTATTGTGTCAATATAAATTTCAGTGGTGTCGTTGTATTGTTTTTCAACTCCATTGCAGTCTATGATTTTTATGTTTTTTTTTATTCCAACTGTTGGGTGTTGTAATGCTTGCCACCTTTGATAATCATATCGTGGAATTCTTATAATACCGTTACTCATTAATAGAGAGTACATAATATTAGATACGTCAATACCAATATTTTCATCACCGTATATGATAGTATACATTTTATAATAAATATTTATATAATTATCATAATTTAAACGTAACATAAATTTAAACTAAACAACATAAAAAGATTATACTATTTAATAGTAAAATAATAATAATGGAAAATACACAAACACCCGCTAAAGTATCTCAAAAGTTTATTAAACCAACAAGTTATTATCATAAATATATTTGTGAATCTTGTAACTATTTTACGAACTATAAAAACAGTTATAATAAACACATAAAAAGTGCAAAACACTTATCATTTCATCCTCCAAAACAAGAAGAACAGACAGTATCTGATATAAACGTTGTTGTAGAAGAACCATTGTTAGATAGAGAAACAAAAAATGAAAAAATACATTCAGAAGTAGTTATGGATGCTAGTATGGGATTTATAACAGTAGAAGAGGTTAAAACAGATTCAAAGAATGAAGATGAATTTGAATACAGTGAATATCAGTTGAATAAAGTGGTTGATTTAATGGAAAGTTTGAATACAAGTATTAAAAATGAATTAAGAATTAAGTATTTTTACACTGGAATGGGGTTTTTCTCCAACTTTATATTATTTAACTTGATGTTATTTTTTTTATTCATTAGAAGCCAAAGGTCCGACATCTTTGAATTGTCCGGATAAAGTTGGGCGAATTGGGTAATTTGGCATATTTCCTAGATTACCATTTGGATAGTATTTTTCGTTGAATTCATTTTCACCCAAATCAAATTTATTTTTCCATTGGTCTACTCCTAAAAAATATTGAGGCACTGGTGCATTAGGATTGATTAATCCCGCTTGTGTTCCAATATCAGTCGTTAATACAGAAAATGTAGGTGTTACTCCTAGAGTTAATTTACCAGAATCATTATACCCCGGTACTTCTTCTTTGAGTGACTCTTGTATTTTTTTATTAGGAGGGGGTGTGCAACCATAACAGTCAATATCAGAAACACATTGTTCTCCGGTGATTAAGCAACGTCCCGGAGGACCGCAAATATTTTTGCAACTCGTAGTTGTATTGATTGGTAAGTTGACGGTATGTGTTGTCTCGGCCTCTTCTGTATTTATTCTTATGATATTTGCAAATCCTTCTTTTTCCCTACGAATATAGTCATTTTTTATTAAATAGTCTCCCCAGTAGAATACAATACAAATAAAAATCAATGTGATAAATGCTAGAATAAATATATTTATTTTATTAATCATAATAATATAAATAGAGAATAAAAAATTGTGTTAATGTTTTCTATATTTTATTCTGGATTTTCTGGATTTCTTTGATTTTCTAGATTTTCTTTTGGGTTTTTTAGATTTTTTTGACTTTCTTGATCTTCTTTTTCCTCCTTCGGTTGTTTTTTGTGGACCAACACCATTTAAATATGGTGTTTGTTGTGCTGCTTGTAAAGATGGTGGTACCATTTGAGGATACAATTGATTTTCGTCTGTTTGAAGTTGTTGTTCTTGATTCAATCCTAACTCTTGCATTGCTTCATCAAATAGGTCATCACATTCCCGTTTTACCTGGTAGGAGACTTCACGTGAATATGGTATGCCTCTTTCTTCTAATTCATCGTATGAAATTATTGGTTCGGCTGTCATCGGAACTGGAGTATAACATTTTTGTAATTCATAATTCAAACGTTTATATGTATATTCATAAATAAAGTATGATGGGGTTGAGTTTGTGAAATCATCCTTAAATTCAATAAATGGATTTTGAGACATATTTGTTTATATGAATACTAAAGAAATAAAATATAATTTAATTGTTTATTCAAATAAATTATAATATCAATTTATAATATGGCAAAAGACCCGTCATCTGAAATTGAAAAGAAAAAAAAACAGATGCTTAGTTCCGTGGGAACTAGTACAACAACGAATGACCCACTAGGATACGCAACAACATTATTTAGACAATTATTTATTTTTGGAATAATGATTGTAATTGGAACAACCATGGTGTATTCTGGAAAAGTAGCGCAAGCAAATATACTTCCCACTAAGATAAAATGTTTCCCATATACAAATTTGACACCCACGATAGATAAAGTTGACATTGACATTAATATTGTTAAAGTGAAACCAGGTGAAGTTTATTCAACAAAACTAGATTTTGACCAAGCAAAAAATATGAAGATAATGGAAGAAGGATTTTTGGGATTTCTAAAACGTATGACGGAAAATAAAGAATCTGGACATTTTTACTTGTACGCGTGCTCCTTGTACCAAAGTGCTATATCCAATAACTTGTATATGAATACAGCTTACTATAATTTATTGAACTCAACATTTTCAGAGTCGTTAATATTATTTTTATTACCATATTTTAGTATTTTTTGGTTTATAATTACATTTGCCGTTAATTTAGGTTATATTACTGGTATGTGGTTTTATAATTTATATTTATTTTATAGCACAAAGACAGTTGTGAATGATAAAACAGTATGGCAACCGGGAGAAAGTATGTGGAGTTTTTCAAATGTATTTAAGTCGTTGTTTATGATTTTTATTGCTTTTATCGCTTGGCTGTGTGTTGGTATTGGTATCATCGTACCATTTATGACTTTTACAACCGCAATTTACTCAATATTAATGCCCATGTTTATGGAGGCAAATGTGAAAGGCTCTGGAAAACCATACACGTTTTCATCAGCATTACTTGATGTTTTAAAGTACAAAATTAGTGTTATAATGTACATAATTACATTTTATACGATTACTGGTGTAAATTCTAGTTTTGGTTCAATCGCAACTGGTATATCACTGATTGCATTTATTATTTTGTTCTTTTTCACGAATATTTACAAAGCATACAAACCCGTAGGCAAAGACACCGCAACTTTTGGTTGGGGAAATTACAAACAAGCAAATAAAGAATGTAAATAATATTTACCCAAAAAAATAATTTAAAGAAACCATACTAGTAATAATTGAGATTCTGTAAAATCCCGCTCCCATGGCTTAGTGGTTATAGCGTGCGCTTAGTAAGCGTAAGGTCGCGAGTTCAATCCTCGCTGGGAGCTCATTCTGTATATAAAATAAATGGCAGAATCTCCGATTATATTCAATAAAAAAATAATATAAATAGTTGTTGTATATTTATATTATGAACTTCCTAGTTGAAAAACTTATTTTACCAAAAGTGAGTATTTGTACTCCGACATTCAACCGTCGTCCGTTTATTCCAATGATGATTGAATGTTTTAATAATCAAACATATCCAAAGGATAAAATAGAATGGATCATTATAGATGATGGCACTGATAAAATAGAAGATTTGGTCACACATATTCCACAAGTAAAATATTTTTATTATCCAGAAAAATTGACTTTGGGTAAAAAAAGAAATATAATGCACGAAAAAACAAGTAATGAAATTATAATTTATATAGATGATGATGATTACTACCCACCACAACGTATATCACACGCAGTGGAGACTCTTCAAAATAATCCCCAAGCTCTTTGTGCCGGTTCAAGTGAAATGTATATTTATTTCAAACATATTCAAAAAATGTATCAGTGTGGTCCATATAAGGAAAACCATTCTACGGCAGCAACATTTGCATTTCGCCGAGAATTATTGAAACAAACAAGTTACGATGATAATGCGTGTTTAGCAGAAGAAACACATTTTCTCAAAAACTACACCATCCCATTTGTTCAACTAGATCCGTTGAAAAGTATCTTGGTTTTTTCACATAATCACAATTCTTTTGATAAAAAGATGTTGTTGGATGGTCCGCCAAATAAATATGTACAAGTTTCTGACAAAAAAGTGACAGATTTTATAAAAGAACAGTCTATTTTGAACTTTTTTATGGTAGAAATTGATGAACTATTGGAAAGTTACGATCCCGGAAATCCAAAACACAAACCCGATGTGGTAAAGCAAATGAAAGAAATACAAGAAAAAAGAAATAAAATTATTGAAGAACAAAAAAAACAACAAGACGCGAACTTACAAATGAATCATATCATTCAGAATAGTCAAAACGTTAATTATGTTAAAAAAATTGAGGAACAAAATCAGATAATAATGGATTTGTTGAAAGAAAACTCTCAACTAAAGGAAAAAAATGAATATTTGGAAAATAAAATAAAAGAATTAATAAGTGTTAGAATTAAAGAATTGAAAAAAGATTAAAAAACAAATCAATTTGATATAAAACCAATATAAATAAATAGGATAATAGTAATATATAATTTACGTATCCGTGAATATGTTGTATGAAGATGATATGTTCCATCCACTAAATCAAGAGTGCGAACCAGTTACAACTAAGTATGAGACAAATACAAAAGTGAAAAAAATAATGAGTGATATTTATCAAAATAACAAGGGGTTTCATTTAATCAAACGACAATCTAAAGATGGTAAGTGGCACAATGTTGAGGTTTTTTCTTCTGGTTCCCAAGGATCAACAATTAGAAATGCGATTAGTGGAAGTTATTATTATGGCGACCGCGTCGGTTCAAAACAAGAAGATTTATATTACAAAGTAAGTATTTCAACTGGTGACTTTGGTAGAGATACCATTGCAGTCTTTTATGATTCTCCAGAACAATATGAACGTCATATGTACACAACAGTTGACTTGGAAAGTAAACAAAAGTGGTTAGAAAAACAAGTCAGTGTAAAAATAGTAAAGTAAAAATAATAATAAAAATAATATAAATAATAATAGTTAAATAATATAATAATGCGTCTTATTCTATTATTTTTAAATTTATCTTTGATTGGTGGATTTCATAACATTATATTTTCAAAAATGAAAGTATCAATTTTAGATAATATTTTTGGTAACTATTTAACAAGCAAAGATTCTTCTACTACCGAAGAAAAAGAAAATGTTTATTTTGTTGGTTTTTCAAATGATGAATCAGTACCTTCTAAAGATTTAGAAATAAATACAGTGGCACATAATAACAAAGAGTCTGAACTAGCGAATATTATTATTTCCAACAGATTAAAAAGGATGCGTAAGGAACATGGTGGAGGATTTGACCAACGAGATATTGGAAAAACGTCTCTTGAAAAAATATATGACCAACTACAAGAAAGAAACACTTTGAATAAATTAAAAAAGTATAATTATCAAATGAATCTTTTAAAGAAGCTAGAAAATGGTGGAGTATCTGAATTTGAAAAAATAAAAGCTATTGACGACTATAACTATTTGATGGAATCATCAAAGTACATATCAAATATTGAAGCTGGTGGATTATATAAAAATTGGAGTAGTTATGATGTTTAATTATATCCATAACTGTGTGAGTTTGACTGGGAATGACTTAGCACATTTCTAATTAATTTATATTCAATACTTTTATTTTTTAAATAAATCATAAATACTCTTTCATGATACCAAGATAAGTTAGAATAATGTTCATCTTTAATAAAAGAATAAGAATTATAGTAAAAGTCAACAAAGTCACATAGTAGGTCTCTACGAAGACACTGGTTTGATGAAGAACCCCAGAATAATATATAATTTTCAAAATGAGGATTTATATTTTGATTTGTTAAATAAGTTCTCAGTACATTGCAATCAATATCACAATAAATACCATCAACATGATGATCTATAAAACTATATACACTATATTCTTTTGTATTACATTTATTGAATAACACACTTTCAAAGTTATCAACTAGTGTTACGTCGTATTCTAAAATACAAACATATTCATATTCACTAAATAAATTATTTTTGGAAATAGCATACCATGCTGTAAATGTGAGTAATTTTTTTTCATATTCAATATTATTTTCTAAGTTACGTGCAATAATGAGTTTAGAATAACTGCTATACTTTTCATCTATTTCATTATTGCCTACAAATATTATATACTGGTTCTTATCTATAACTTTAGAAACACTATAACTGTCGTGACATATAAATACAATTACACAAGACATGATATACTTAGTATTTTATAATATTTATATTTTTTTAACCAAAAATAAGTAATTATATGCAAAATATAAATTATCTAAACAATTATTAAGTAATGGGTGAAAATATTAATTATAAAATAATAGATAAAAAAACAACAGAAGAAGTACCGCGACTAGATGATATGTATTATGAAGCAGACACAAGTGTTCCTTTAATTAAACAGCAAATTAAAGAATACTTATTAAAAAGATACAAGGTAAATATCAACCCAGAACACATTAAACTAAAGTCTAAAAGTTACAAAAGTAATGCTCAATATATTCCAGATATTGAAATTTCAACTGTATTTAAAAACCCAACATCTAAAGATAATGTAATTACTTTTGAAATAGAAAATAATAATGAAAACAACATCCCAAATATATCAGAAGTAAGAACAAGTAGAGAAAAAACATATACTGATATTAACGGCAACCGATTCACATATAGTGGCGAGAAAGATGATAATGGTTATCCTACTAAAAATGGAATTATAAAATATATAAGTGGTGATGATATAGGAAATGAATATGTTGGAATGTTTAATGAAAATTATCTACCTAATGGTCAAGGAACAATGACTATTCATAATGAGTTAGACCCAGTTTGGAAATATTCGGGAACTTTTTCTAATGGAAAAATTCAACCAAAAAATGTAACTATTATTTATAAACCAAATAATAAACATAATTATAGAGAATACAAAGGTGATGTTATAAGTGAGTTTAGAATACGTCCTCATGGTTATGGAAAAATGATACTGGACAATTTAGATGAATATGTAGGCGACTTTGCGTTGGGACTTTATAAATATGGTTCAATGTATTATAAAAATGGAAACATTAACGTATATAGTGGTTCTTGGCAACGTAATAAACCAAATGCATATGGACGTACTGCTGGTCACGGAATTATCATAGATAATAAAAATAATAGATACGAAGGAGATGTTGTTGACGGAGTGTATGAGGGTTATGGAACGATGGAATATAATGATGGAAGTAATAGACGACTTTATGACGGATTGTGGAGTAAGGGACAACCAAGTTATGGGGAAATGACTTATAAAGATGGTCGCCCACCTTATCAAGGAGTTTGGAAAAATGGAGAACCTATCCCTCAAGAACCTAAAACGATTAATATTCAAATTGGAACTCCACAAGGTTCTCCGAATAGACGTAGAGGTAATGATAGTCCACCCAAATTAAGTAGAAAAAAGGGAGGAAGAATTGTGACAAGAAAGTATAGAAACCAGAAAAAACGGCGAACTACAGTTGGAAATAAAAAATCAAAAATAAAAATCAAAAAAGTAAACAAAAGTAGAAAACATTCATAAATTACAAATTTGGGTTTGTAATTTATCGTTGTTGAAAAATTATTTCTTGTATTTTCTGGTTCTTCTTCTTGTACTTCGTTTGGTTTTTTTATATCTTCTGCTTTTACCACGACCACCAAAAGAACGGTCGTTTAAATTTGATTCTAAAATATAATACTGGTCAGTTTCTGCATCAGATAATTTTCTTGCATCTTTTTCTTTTTTTAAATATTCATAACGGATTTTATACTTATTAAATAGAGCATTTCTTAAACCAATTTTTGTTTTTAGTTCATCTTTATTAACTTTAGGGTTCTTTTGTAAAATTTTAATTTGATCAGTCAAATTATCTACTTCATCAAATTGAGTTTTTGTAATAGGTTCTGAACCGTTATTGTTACTTGTAAACTCCGGAATTATAGGATTATTTTGTCCTATTGGTGCCACTGGATACCCAGCTTCACCATAACCAGTATTATCTTCTCGTGATGGCCCGGATACATTTCCAGTATTTCCTAATCTAGTTTCAAATGAACCAAAACGTGTGTCAAGTTCATCAAGTTTTTTTTTCAGAGCAGAAACACTAACATCCCAACCGAGTTTATCTACTACCCCACCCTTGTGATTTTTTTTAGTATTTTTTTTCTGGCTACGCTTCATTTATATTATACGAATATTATTTTTATAGTATTTTATATTTTCATTCGTTACAACTTTCAAAATCTTCAGAAAAAGCATCTTCTGCAATTACTTTTTCTTCGATATCTTCCGCATTTTCATTAGTAAATTTCTCTAAATATCTATAAATACGATTAATATCTAATTTATTTATTTCATAATTTTCAAACAAGTTTAAAATTTCTGCATCATCGTGCTTTGACCGAATGTCCATAAAAAAAGAAAAAATATCTTTTTTATCCATACCCAACTGTTGGCATAAATTTTGTATAAACAACGAATTATTATACTCGGTTGAATATTTAGTCAATACTTTTGTAAAACGAACTTCTGTTGGATTATATTTTATTTCTTTTTTGATCGTATCTTTATATGTTTCGTGAAATATTTTATTGTTTTTAAATGTTTTAATGAGAGAACTCATTTCGTTAAACTGCCATATTTGTTTCTGAAAAGTAATACGATCAATATAATCAGCGAAACACATATTATCAAGTAAATTCATATACAGTGGTATAGAGTTTTTTTTATCAGCCTTGTCCAAAACGTCAATTACGTTTTCGTGCCATAAAAGTGCAACAATTGTTCGGTCTGTATCATTCATAAGCGTGTTGTGGTCATTTAATGAATAATGATTATTAATTAATTTTTGGGTTATTTTTTTAGTATCATCATTGTAAGATTTTGTTTGAAAAATATTCTGTATTATATTACTCTTCAAAATATGTTCATTTTTTCTATAAATTTCATAGATGGTTTTTAATTTTCTCAAATCGTGTTGGACAAACTTGTATACATTTTCTCTCAAGTCATTTTCCATATTTGGCATAAGTGTTTTCATAACATCATTCATTTGTTTCATTGACGGAGTTTTCAATTCTACTGTACTACATACTTTCATCAAATCTTTTATTTTTTTATCAATATGATAATTCCCAATACAAATAATAGGGTTATTCGTCAACTCTTCTAGTTTTTGTTTTTTGGTTTTTTTTGGTCGGATTAATTTAATCAACATATTGATTCCTCCTTTGTCACCGTTATTCATTCCATCAATTTCGTCCATCACAATGACAATTTTTTTCACTTTTTTGTAAAACATACTCATAATGTTTTTGTCCGACATATTGTTATTCGTAATTGTTTCAATGATAGACTTGTTTCTTATATCTCCGGCGTCATATTTTATTACGTCATAGTCCATTTCTTTCAAAATATTCATAACAAATTCGGTTTTACCGGTGCCGGGTTCTCCATAAACATAAATACCTTTTTTAAACAATAAATTGTTTTTATTCAACTCAAAATTTCTTAGAATATTTTTAATTTGTTGAGCTTCGTTGTCTCTATTCAACAGTTTATTAATATTCAATTTGTCCATTTTATATTTCTAACAATATTCTTTTTATGTTGATTTTTACTCAATCTAGAATCTTTCAAATATTCATTTATTATATTTGAACAATTTGTAGAATTATTTTCTCTGCAAAAATCAAGTAAAAAGTAATTGAAATTCGGATAAATGGTATTCTTGTATAAATATTTTTTGTAAGAAGTCCATCTTTTAAAATTTTCTCTCATTAAACAAGAAATCACAAGTTGGTTGTCCTTACGAATCATATCACGAACATAACTTTCATACTTGTTCGTTGGTATTAATTTGTAAATAATATGATGATTTTTAAAATATGTTTTTTTGTCTAACCATACAAGTGTAGATAGTGGTATAAATTGTTTAATATAGTCAATAATATCTTCTGGCATTTGTTGGATTAATAATAAATATTTGTCTCCAATATTCATTATTATAAAAGAATATAATATTCTTTACTATTTTTTTATACAGTGTTGCCAGAAGCATCACACGGATTAGGCACACCATAAGTGATACCATCCCAAGCAATACCACAACTATTTGCCCAATTGTATTTTGCACAGTTACCACCAGATCCAACATAAGGCGCGACTGAAAAATTCATTGTTAAATGATCTCCTTTTGCAACACTTCCATTACAACTGCCTAAATCTTTTACATTGACACATCTTTCTCCATTACCGGATACGTCTAACCAATAATCTGGACAGTCTCCTATATTAGGAGGCCACATCTGATTCGTGTTCTTTTTGTATAGTGTAATACCAACTAAAACAAGAATAATAATTAAAAGAATAAACATTATAACTAAAATCATTTTTTGAAAACCTCCCATTACTTTTATATATTTGTATAAAAAAATAAATTTTCTTCTGATAAATATATAAATTAACAATGGAATTATCAGACAGAAAATCATCCAACGGAAGAGTTGATATAAACGGCCCTAAAACTTCAGATTTATTTCAAATGTATGATAAAATACCCGTAAATCAATGCACTACTTTTAGGAATCCAACAGAAGGTTTATGGGATAACACAGCATTATCAAATGCATTTTTTTCAGCAGAAAATATGGTGATTATACAAAATGGTATTCGTGCCGGTGTTTATAAAAAATCAAATGGTCAATATGTGATAAGTGACCAAGACGGAGACACTTTAAAAATTATAATGCGAAGTATTTTTTTACAACATACTTCTAACCAACCCACCAATATTAAGGGACAAGTGAATGAATTAAACAAAATTGTATTAGACTACTCCATACCACAAGTATATTCAGAGGCGGTTGGGTACTATAAATATTTAGAAGACGCATCTACAATGTACACTCCAATTGCTCCACCGATAATGTCTTCCAATAATGACAAACAACTTGTGTTGAAACCGTGGTTTTAATTTATTCACTAGTAACTAACAAAGCCTTTTTAACTTTCTTTTTTTCACTACTACCGCCAATATTTTTTCCGGCGACTTTGTCAGCATTTTCTCTTGCTTCGCGGTACTTGTTATATTCTTTTTCCAATACATCTAACTCTTTCAACCACATCTGACACGTTGTTGTTGTTTTTACGTATTCCAACTCTGCAACTTTGTCAGCGTGTTCCTTGTTTAAGCGTGTAACGTTTTCTTCTGTTACACTATCCATCGGTAGTTTTACTAAATATTTATATTCTTCGTCTTGATTCACGGTTTCATACTTTTTGTTCTTCAACATTTG
>Ga0114966_10000560_pt1 | contig 35499 bp, 33 predicted proteins | sample M_130207_XF_Meta_FD_87029 | JGI IMG/M metagenome (GOLD analysis project Ga0114966, IMG submission 87029) | Freshwater microbial communities from Lake Montjoie, Canada to study carbon cycling - M_130207_XF_MetaG | ecosystem: Environmental > Aquatic > Freshwater > Lake | place: Lake Montjoie... | reverse complement strand
GGGAAGAGAGTGAAAACCTGGTTTTGGTTTTTCTCGCTTTCTACCGCCCGTCATTTCCACGGCCGACTTCGGGGCCAAGTACGCTGACTCGCCCCTCGCTGGCGAATTTTGACCGGCGATTCTCCCCACGGCAAACAGCGAAGAATTTCAACTAAACTTCCTTAAGCAATTGTTACGATTTTTTTGGCAAAAGAGTCGGGATGCGTGTAGGGTAGCGTCATGGACCTTCTGCGAATGATTATGAGCGCCCAAGGCGGCGCGGTGCAACAACTTTCGCAGCGTTTTGGCCTAGATGATGGGCAGACGGCTTCGGCCCTTGAACACCTGGTGCCGGCGCTGATGGGCGGCATGCAACAAAACGTGCAATCTGGTGGCCTCGAAGGCCTGTTGGGTATGTTCGGCAGGGACACCGGCAATACCGACCAGTTTTTGGATAGCGCGGACGCGATTCACGCTCCGGAGACAACCGATGCCGGCAACAATATCCTGGGCCAGCTTTTCGGCAGCAAGGAAGTCAGCCGTTCGGTGGCGAGCCGGGCTTCGGCCAACACAGGGATCGGCGCCGATATTCTGAAGCAAATGTTGCCCGTGGTGGCAACGATGGTGATGAGCGGAATGAGCAAGCAGCAGAACTCGTCGCAGGGCGGAATGTTCGGTATGCTCGATTCGAACAATGACGGCTCGATCGCCGACGACGTTCTGGGCTTAGCCGCGAAATTTTTACAGAGGTAAGTATGGGACCGCAAGGGAGACGCCCCGGCGGCGATGTAAAGGTACTGCCGATCATCTCGGCCGCCCTCGACCTGAGCTATTTTTATCTCTCGAATCGGCAGACAGTACCGTTAACGGGTCGCAAGAGCAGGAAGCGCCGCTCGGGTTGTAGAGCTATCGGCAGGTGATACAGGAGTCGCGGGTGGCCCGCGATGGACAAGCGGCAGAGCTGGTTCGGGAGATCGGACAGAAGATCAGTGTGATGGCCGAAGACCCAGGGTTTCAGTGGGAAAACAATCTGATTTCGGATCAGCAGGTGAACGCGTTCTGTCTGCCCGGAGGGAAGGTGGCGGTGTATTCGGGCAGCCTGCCGGTGGCGAAAAACGCGGATGGATTGGCTGTGATTATGGGCCATGAGATCGCCCACGCGATCGCGCGGCATGGAGCCGAACGGATGGCGTGACAGATGCTGATGCAGATTGGGACGATGGCGGCCGGGGTGGCGGTGAGCGATATGGATGACCGGTCGCGGATGGCGGTAATGGGGGCGTTGGGCATGGGCACGCAGTATGGAATTATGCGACCGTTCTCCCGGGATCATGAGTCGGAGGCGGACTACATGGGGCTGATCTATTCGGCGCGGGCGTGCTTTGATCCGACCGAGGCACCGAAGCTTCGGGAACGAATGGGGCCGACGGTGGCAGAGGACTGGCGGAGTTCACTTCAACCCATCCATCGAACGCGACACGGATTCGCCAATTTCAGGAGTGGAGGCCCGAAGCGCTGAAGATCCGCCGCGAGAAGTACGGCCAGTAGGCAGGTTATGCTGAGAGTAATGTTTAGACTTTCTCTCGCCTTTCTCTTCGCTGGTGGCTTAATGGCTCAGTTCGTCGGAGCTGATTTCGTCGTACCGCCGCCCTTCAAGACCACAACTTACAAGCTCGTGCCCTTAGGACCCGAGATTGTGAAGCAGGACTACGAAGCTTATATGTCCTCGATCGACCACCTGCAGAAGACGTTTACGGACGGCACATGGCCGCACAAGAACGTGACGATGGCGGATGCGATCAAGGACCTGGAAGGCGAAGCCGCCATGATCAAGGCGCGCAAGGCGTTCAATTACGCCGTGATGACGATGGACGGGAAGAAGGAGTTGGGCTGCGTCTACATCGGGCCGAGCAAAGTTGCCGGGCAGCAGGCGCAGGTGCGGATGTGGGTGACCAAGGCCGAGTTCGACAAGGGCTTCGAGACCCAGTTGCGCGCTGAGATGAAAGCGTGGATCGGAAAGGCTTGGGCGTTCAAGAACGTCGGTTGGCCCCAGAAAACAAAGTAGGCTAGCGGCCTGACTCAAATACCGGTTCCTCGCTCAGCGTTGGAGCGGACTGCTGAGTTTGACGGGCGGCATAGCTGCGTCGCGTCAACAGTGAAAGCTCGCGAGCGGTGAAGGTCAGCGTCGAAGTGGTGAGATGGGCAGGAGACAGGGCGGGTTGCGCGACGCCCGAGTGGGCATGTTGGGTGTTGCCTGTGAGCACATGATACAGCTCATGGGCCAGCACCCTGCCGAGGGCTTTCCCCATCACTTGACGCTGCGACAGCGCCGAATCCCCAAACCCGGCGGCGCGGAGCATACGGCCCAGTCGAGCGCAATCGATTTCGATGAAGGGCAACATGTCGCCTTCCGAGACATGGGCCCAAGCCAAGGCCGCGTGCCGCTTGGAAACCGCCGGGGGCCGGACATCGATTTCGCCACAGGTGGACTTGATTCGAATCACGATCAAGTCGGGAAAGGAATCGCCAGCCTTCATTTCGCTTCGGTTCACCCAGTGAAACGAGTAGCCTGTCTCCCGAAATATACTCTCTACCTCTTGATGAAGGGCGGTCGCAACCTCTCCGGGAAGCGGAGTTGCGGAATCGAAGATGAGAGCCACCGGGGCTTCGGACGTAACCGAAGAAGCACCAACGGTTGGGCCGACGAGAGCGAATATCAGGAACGTGATGATCCGCACGGGGGACCTCGTTTCACAAGCTGGGAAGTAGTGAAGAGATACAGGCTCTTCACCCGTCTGAAGTTTACTACACTACGCCGAGGCGAGCGCGGCTTCGGCGTCGAACACACTGGCTAGGGCGTGAATCACCGAAGCAATGCGCACCGCGGCCAGGACGTTCTCTTCGGCCAAGCCCTTCTCGCGAACCACCTTTTCATGCGAGTCGACGCACTTGTCGCAAGCGTTGATGGCCGATACAGCGAGACAGAAAAGCTCAAAATCAACATGAGCGATGCCGTGCGTGCGCAGGACGTTCATGCGTAGGCGGGCCGGCATAGTCGCGTATTTTTCGTTGGTGGTCAGATGGTGGAAACGGTAGAAGACGTTGTTCATGCCCATAATGGCGGCGGCGGCTTTGGCGGCTTCGACGGCTTCGGGGGGAATCGTCAGCGCAGCCTGCGCGGCGATGGCAGCCAATAGCCGCGGGTTGCGCGCCGCGATGGCGCAGGAAAGCGCGGTGCCCCAGGCTTGTTGCGGCGTCAATTCCGGTTGCGCCAAAACGTTGCTCAGGTTGAGCTTCAAGTCCTTGGCATACGCCGGCACAGTATCCATCAAATGTTCGAGGTTCATATTGATTTCCTGATAAAAAGGGCGGGCTTGGTTGGCCCGCCCCGGTGATAAAAATGGAGACTATTTGCCGAGCGTGGACTCGCCCTTCTCCCAGTTGCAGGGGCAGAGTTCATCGGTCTGGAGAGCGTCGAGAACGCGCAGAACTTCCTTCGGGTTGCGGCCGACCGAGAGATCGTTCACGCTAACGAAACGGATGACGTTGGTCGGATCGACGATAAAGGTAGCGCGCTGGGCGGCACCGATGTGCGGATCGCGGATGCCGAGGGCGGTGACCAACTCAGCCTTAAAGTCGGACAGCATCGGGAAGGGCAGGTCACGAAGATCGTCGTGATGCAAACGCCAGTTCAGATGGGTGAACCAGGAATCGGTGGATCCGCCGAGAACCTGAGCGTCCCGGTCGGAAAACTCTTTGTTCGCTTTGCCGAAAGCCGCAATCTCGGTGGGGCAGACGAAGGTGAAATCGAGGGGCCAAAAGAAGTAGACCTTCCACTTGTCAGCGTAGGTATCTTGATTGATTTCGGCAAACTCTTTGCCTTTTTCGAGGCTAACGGCCGCGTTCAAATGAAACGCGGGAAACTTCTCTCCAACTCCAAGCATGCTTGTTTATCTCCTAGGTTTTTTTGAAGCGCAGACGGCACAAAGGCCCTGCGCTTCGACATGAAATCGATTCACCCGAAAGCCTTTCGGCAACGGGCGACGTAACTGAATCTCGTCGAGGCCTTCGGTGGGAAGGTCGAACATCGTACGGCACTGCGTGCAGACGAAATGGTGGTGGGGCTCGTTGTTGGCTTCGAGCCGCAACGAACCGTGATGCAGGCTAACTTCCCCGATCAGGCCGCTGTCCAGGAAGGTGCGAATGTTGCGGTAGACGGTGCCGAGCGAAATCGACGGGATATCCATACGAACCCTATCAAACAGCATCTCCGGGCTCGGATGATCCTCAGCTTGCAAAAGGGCTCGGTAGAGCACTTGGCGTTGATGGGTACAGGGTAGCCCGGAAGAGACGCAACGATCGCGGAACCACTCCATGCGCTGCTCAATGTCCATACCCTTCGATAGATGCGGGACAATCCGGCCAGGATGCATGTTTCTCGCAGATGAGAACAATTCCTATCGGGCAGCCGCTCTTGCGTGCACTGTCTCGAGCAAAGGCTGGCCGGAGCCGATGCCAACGGTTAGCGCCGCTTCAAAAGCCGGGTCCGTCAGCCCCGCAAAGCGGGTCCAACGAGCGGGTCCATAAACTTCGTCCCAAAGCGCCATATCAAGTAGTCGGTCCGGATCTTCGCCCGAATGATGGGTGTTCCGGCTCGAGTACGGTGCCGACCGGGACTCAAGAAAACGGATTGCCGCCCAGAGTTGCGGACGATCAAAGGCGCAGGACTGGAACCGGCCCGACCAGATCCGTTCGCTCTGCTCGCTCCGTATGTGACGCCACAGCGAGTACTCCCGATTGACCTGCGCCAGGGTTCGGGACAGGGTCGCCGCACTCACCGGCAGGACAAGCAGATGGGCCTCCGTCGGCTGGAGGGAGTAGGCAAGGATAGAGAGGTGATGCCGGGACGCCGAGCGCCCAAGAACATGGAGGAAGGCTCGATAGTCGGTCTCATCCGTGAAGGCCGGCGTGGCAGCCATCTGGCGCACGTAGTGGGGGAAAAAAGGTAGGGTAATGCGGCGAGCTCTGGCCATGCACCGAGGGAGTGCGGGCCAGAGCCCCGGTATCTCAACTATTTCGTCTTCGGCTTCTTGTACGCCCGAAACAGCCGACCGAGAACCTTTAAGCCTTGGTCTACCTCTTTCTCCTTCACGATGAAGGGCGGCAAAAACCGCAGAACGGTGTCGTGCGTGCAGTTGAACAGCACGCCCTGCTCCATGCCTTTCATGACGTAGTCTTTGCCCGGATGGTCGAGTTCGACGCCGATCATCAAGCCATGGCCACGAACGTCCTTGATGAATTTGTGTTTAGCCTGCAAGTCGCGGAGACCGGCGCGGAAGTACTCGCCCACGCGGTTGATCTGCGGCAGCAACTCATCGAGAATATCGAGGAATTCCAGCGCCACCGCCGAGGCAAGAACGTTCCCGCCGAACGTGGTGCCGTGCATACCCGGCTTGATTACGTTGCCCGCCCGCTCGTTCGTCATCACGACGCCTAGCGGCAGACCGCACGACAACGGTTTCGCCGTCACCATCACGTCTGGCTTCACTTCCGGCGCGATGAGGCTGTGCGACCAATACTGCCCCGTGCGGCCTACCCCGCACTGAATGGCATCGAAAACGAGCAGCGAGTTGTATTGATCGGCCAAGCGGCGGGCGGTGCGCAGGAACTCGGGCTGCATCGCGTGGACACCGCCTTCGCCCTGAATGCCTTCGATGACGATGCCGCTCGTCCGTTCGTTAAACGCCGCTTCGAGCGCAGCGATGTCATTGGCCGGAATCCAACGCGGACCCGCCAACAACGGCTCGAAATCCTTCCGGTACTTCGGCTGGCCGGTGATCGATATGGCACCCATCGTTCGACCATGGAACGAATTCTCCAGAGCAATAATCTCGGGTCGATCCGGTCCGCCGTGCGCGCGCATGATTTTGATCGCGGCCTCCATCGACTCGGCTCCGGAGTTAGTAAAGAACACGCGATCCAGGCCCGAGATCTGGCACAAGCGCTGGGCGAGTTTCCCGGTGTACTCGTGATAATAAAGGTTCGAGGTGTGGATCAGCAGCGCCGCCTGCTTCTGAATCACTTTCGTAATTCGAGGATGCGCATGGCCCAGCGCGTTCACGCCAATTCCGCTGAGAAGGTCGAGATACTTCCGGTTATCGAGACCGTAGAGGTAGCAGCCTTTGCCGCGTCGCAAAGCGAGTGGGTATCGGGCATAAGTCGGCATCACATATTGACGCTCTAACTCCATCCACTGCTGTGACTCTGTAAGTTCGGCTACTGCATCTTTTGTTTCAACCACTCGACCATTTTCTCCTTGTAGTTCTGATAGGCCGGGATTTCCTCCCAGCCGCCAATGCCGTGAGGGGCATCGGGGACCGCGAACACTTCGCAGGAAGCGCCCACTAATTTCATTTTCGCGCACATCGACGTCGACTGGGCGAATGGCACCAATTCATCTTTGGTGCCGTGAATGAAAAGAATCGGCGGCATGTCTCGTTTGACGTATGTGATGCCGGAAGCCTCGCGCATTTTGGCCAGTTCCGGCGGAGTAATCCCCGTCCCGCCGAGCAATTGCGTCACATTTTTGCCCGGCGAACCGAACCGCTTCGAGCGAGCTTCAACGTCGGTCAGGCAGTAAAAGCAGACCACGGCGGCAACGCGTGTGGCGGAAGTGGCCCTCGCTCCTGCCAACGCTGCGAGGTGACCACCAGCGCTTTCGCCCATCAGCGCAATGCGTGTGGGGTCGACCTTGTAAGCCGCCGCGTTGCGTTTCACCCAGACGATGGCCGCGTTCACATCGTCAAAAGCCGCCGGATGCTGAAACCGCGGACTCAGACGATAGTTGATCGTGAACCAAGCGAAACCACCCCGAATCAGCGGGGGAAATAGCGGCGGAACGTAAGTGTTCTTATCCCCGGCTTCCCAGCCCCCACCGTGCACGACGATGACTGTGGGAAACGGCCCCGGGCCTTCGGGCACCCAGGCGTCGAGCGTCAGCGAGTAACCATCAGGTCTCGAAAACTCGATATCTCGCCGGAGTTCAGCACATACTGGCGGCAGACTAATTAGCAGTAGGAGAGGCAGGCGTAGCACTCGAAGACTCCTCAAGCCGCTTAGCCGGTTTCGGCAGCGGCTTCCGCGGTAACATCTCTTCCCGGTTGGCTGCCTGATATAGGAACGCGGCCATGATCGCCGACGCCTGCATCATGTCCGATTTCGGAACGTAATCAAAGACGTCCATGTTCGAGTGATGGGTGGTCGAAAAATATTCAAGCGGATCCTGAATGAACTGGAACGCCGGCAGCCCGACGTTATTAAACGGCACATGATCGGTCGACCCCGTGTTTCGAATCGTCACGGTGTTGGCCCCGTAGTCGCGGAAGGGGGACAGCCAAGCATCGAACACCGGGCGCAGCATATCGTTGCTCTGCAGATAGATCCCGCGGATCTTGCCGCCGCCATTATCGAGGTTAAAGTAGGCCTGCAACTTGGCATGATCGGCTTTGGTCACCATCGTTTCCCGGTCGGCGAAATGATCTTTTACGTAGGCCGCCGAACCAAACAGCCCCTGCTCCTCACCGCTCCACAGAGCCAACCGAATCGTTCGGTCGGTCTTCAAATCCAGAGCCTTGATAATCCGCAGCGCTTCAATTCCGACCGCACAACCGGCACCGTTATCGGTCGCCCCGGTGGCCCCGTGCCAAGAGTCCAAATGCGCCCCCACCATCACGACTTCGTCTTTCTTCGAAGTGCCCGGAATCTCGGCCACAACGTTGTAGGTCTCACGGTTGAAATACTCGGTCTTCACGTCGAGTTCCACCTTCACTGGCACCTTCTTTTCGACGAGGCGCGCGATTCGGTTGTAGTGTTCAATCGTCAGTGAGATCATCGGCGGAGGAATCGGATCTTTCTCATCCCGACCGCCCCCATTGGCCGCGAACACAGTTCCCGCTTCGCCCCGATAGCCGGGCATTAAAAGCCCCGTCACCCCTTCGTCAACCAGCCATTGGTGATATTTTTTCCGAAAGGCCACCAGCCGCTCGCGGGTCATCGGCTGGCCGTCCGGGCCGGGCGGCAGATTGCGCATCGCCGCCGTCGGCAGGCCAAACACGCCCGACGGGGAAGGGTCCATCGCCATCGCTTCAGCCGCCAAAGCGGCATCATCGTACCGGCGTCCCCGAGCGAGAGTATGCAACCCCACGTCGCGCGGCGGATCGGAGATCACAATCTTCCCTTTCAGTTTGCCCTTCCATTTTTCAAGATCCGCGTCGGTTCGCAACGTGGCCATGACGACCTCGGCAGTCACCGGCCCATTCGTCCCGCCGGTCCATGCGTTCGGGTAGCCGATCAACGGCGAATACGTCGGATCCACCAGTTGGGCGGAGAACTTCGAATAGGCCCAGCCACGGCCAAAACCGCCCCATTTTTCGAACTTCACGTCTTTCACGCCGAACGATTCCAGGCGCTTCTTGACCCATTCGGCGGCCTTGTCGTAGCCCGGAGAAGCAGTGAGTCGCGGACCATTCACGTCCGTCAGGTAGAAGAGGTGATCCATCACTTGTGAGTTTTCAATCGCCTCTCCCTTGATGCGATGAATCCCCATCAGGTCGACCTTTTCGTTCGAAAGAAGAACGACCTTATCTTGCGCTAACAATCCCGCAGCGATGGCTGCGCTCAATGCCAGAATTCGGGTGACGGTAATCACGATGCTCAAAGGATAGCAATGACCCGACGCGGCTACAATGAAACGTTGCAGATCACGATCTCGAAAGAGAATTATCTGAAGGCGATCGCCGAGGCTGAAGCCGACGGCGAATTCGTCATTGCGGCCACTTTGGCCCGCTGGCTCGACGTGTCTCCTCCGGCGGTGACGATGGCGATCCGGCGGTTGAAACGCGACGGCTGCATTGTTGTCGAAGCGGAAGGCCGCATCGGCCTAACCCCTGCCGGCCGCGAAATCGCCAACCGCCTGCTGCGCCGCCATTACTTAATTGAACGAATGCTCGCCGAAATCTTCGGTATGGATTGGTTCCGCGTACACGACGAAGCCGAGCAATTGGAGCATGCCGTCTCCGCGGAATTCGAGGGCAAATTAGCTGAAAAACTGGGTGCTGATGCCGAGTGTCCCCATGGCCATGGGCTCCGACTCGAAACGCGGGAGCAACGCCGAGCCCGCGGACTTACCCCGCTCGATGAGTTGAAGAAGGGCGAACGTGCCACCGTCATCAGCGTCTTTGAACGTGATCGCAAGCTGCTCGAATACCTCGACGCGCTCGGCATTCGACCGTCAGCTCCGCTACAGATGCTCGCCCGAAACTACGACGCTACGGTTACCCTGCGCATCGCCGAACGCGACGTACCGTTGGGCCAGAAAGCCGCTAGCCGTGTCTGGGTTCAGCCTAACGACTGGAAGTAGGCGATCGTTTCGCTCAGGCCAGCTTCCAGAGACACCACCGGCTCCCAGCCCAGCACCCGCTTCGCTTGGCTGATATAGGGCCGGCGACGCCTGCGATCATCTTCCGGCAATGGCTCAAAAACAATCGGCGAACCAGTCCCCTGTCAATCCTTGAATTCGTTCCGCGAATGGGAGCATCGTCATCTCGATCTCGGCTGGGTTAGTTACCGACATTGACCGGATAGATCTCACCGCTTTGCGACAACCGATAGAGGCGTTCGACCAGATCGCTAACGTAGCAGAAGCTACGCGTCTGAGACCCATAGCCGAACACCGTGATCGGCTGCCCGCTCAACGACTGTTCGAGAAACGCCGGCACCACTCACCCATCCCGCAGTTGCATCTGCGGGCCATAAGTGTTGATGATACGGACGATATTCGTCCGCAGGCCGCAGTGCCGATGATAGGCCATCGTCATCGCCTCGGCGAACCGTTTACTCTCGTCGTAGCCACTGCGCAGGCCCACCGGGTTCACGTTGCCCCAGTAGCTTTCGGTCTGCAGATGTTCGAGCGGGTCGCCGTAGCACTCCGACGTGGAGGTCACCAGATAGCGGCCATTTCATACCCGCGCCAACTCCAGCAAGTTCCGCTACCCGATCGAACCCACGTCGAGGGTCGCAATCGAATGGGCGTGGTCATCCTTCGGGCTGGCCGGCAACGCGGCGTGAATCATACAATCAAACGTCCCCAAATCCGGCAGCGGCTGACAAACAGCGTGCTCCACGAACACGAAACGCGACGGCTCTCGTAGATGGGCGACGTTGCGAGAATGCCCCGTCAGAAAGTTATCAACCCCCTCAACCTCGTGACCATCGTCCAGAATTCGGCCACAAAGAGGAGAAGGGACGAAGCCGGCCGGGCCGGAGACCTAATATCGCAAGAATACTCCCGGTTCGTTAGTGTAGCGTAGTCATATGTCTCCCTTGTCGACCGCCGAATCCGCAGCGTTTGTTGTCCTGCTTGCCTTAGCGCTTTTTGGCTTCGGTCGTCGTCTGTCGGTTGTTGTCTCGCTCCTACACCAAGCCAAGCCCGACGCTGACTTCCAGCTTCACCCCCTCTCCCGCCGGGTCTGGGACTTCTTCTGGGAAGTCATCTGCCAAGCGAAGGTGATTCAACAGCGTCCGCTTCCGGGCCTGCTCCACGCCTTCGTTTTCTGGGGATTTTGCGCCTTCGGCGTCGTCACGCTGAACCACTTCGCCATTGGCGTCGGCTGGCCGCTGTTCTCGGTGCACGGTAATAACCCCATCGGCTGGCTGGCCGCCGCATTCGCCGTGGTCACCGCCATCTCCATCGCCGGACTCGCCATCCGCCGACTCGTCTGGCGCCCCCAATGGCTCGGCGAAGTCTCCTGGGAGTCGGGTTTCATCGCCCTCTTGATCTTCGTCCTGATGATCACCTATCTCGTCGACTTCCAACTCGCCCCGGCCGCACCACTTTTCAACGTAATCTGGTGGACCCATACTCTCGCCCTGTTGATCTTCCTCCCCTTGATCCCGCATACGAAGCATCTCCACCTCGTCCTTAGCCCCGCCACAATCTTCCTTTCCCGCGGCGGATTTTCGGCCATTCCGCCCTTGGTCGGCGATGAAGACTTTGGCCTGGTGACCGGCAAGGACGTCACAAAACTCACCGTACTCCAATCGTTCTCCTGCGTCGAATGCGGCCGCTGCACCGAACATTGTCCCGCGGCGAATACGGGCAAGCTCCTGAACCCGAAGGAGATCATCCTCGGCCTTCGCGACCATCTCGTCGAGTTCGGTGTGGCCAGTGAACAGCCGCTCCTCGGTCTGCATATCTCGACCGAAGCAGCCTTCCAATGCACGACGTGCGGAGCCTGCGAGTACCAGTGCCCGGTCGGCATCGAACATCTGCCGGTGATCATCGGCCTGCGTCGCGGCGCCGTCAACACCGGCACCTGGGAAGACGAGCACGGTACAAAGCTGTTTTTGAATCTCGAACGTTATGGCAACCCCATGGGCTTCCCTGCCCTGCAACGCGATCGCTTCGTCAAATCCGCCGCGCTGCCCATCTACGACGGTTCGCAGGAGTATCTACTTTGGCTCGGCTGCATGGGTAGCTACGACCCGGCCGGACGCGAAATAGTCACCTCGCTCGTTCAGGTGCTCCGCCACCACAACATTACCTTCGGCGTGCTGAAGAAAGAACGCTGCTCCGGAGACTCCGCTCGCCGCCTTGGCAACGACCTCGTTTTCCAGACCTTGGCCAATCAAAACATCGAAGCTATCCAGGCCGTCGACGCGAAGAAGATGCTCTCTATCTGCCCCCACTGCGTTCGCACCCTTGGCCAGGATTACCAGGAGTTCGGCGTCCACTTCGAAGTCGAACATCACTCGACGCTGCTAGCGAAATTCGCTACCGCCGCCCCGCCGGATCAGACGGTTGTGTACCACGACCCCTGCTACCTCGGCCGTTATCAGGACATTTACGACGAACCCCGCGCCGTGGCGGCGTCAGCCGGGGCCCTCGTCGAAGCGCCGCGAAATCGGGAGCGCGGCTTCTGCTGCGGGGCCGGTGGGGGCTTGGCGTTCCTGGGTGAAGAGATGGGCAGCCGCGTCAACCACGCCCGAGCTCGAGAACTGGTCGATACCGGCGCGGATATCGTCGCCGCGGCCTGCCCGTTCTGCAACACGATGTTCCGCGACGGCTTAGCTGCTGTCAGTGAGCGTCCGCCGCAACTTCTCGACATCGCTCAAATTGCCGCAAGAAATTTACCGCAGACACCCCAAATCCAGTAGTCGACGTGGTAATCTATGGTTGTTGCCCACCGTGGTTTGATAGTGGACGCGTAGCTCAATTGGCAGAGCAACTGACTCTTAATCAGTAGGTTGACAGTTCGATTCTGTCCGCGTTCACCACTTATTCTAAAGGACTTATGCCCATATCCGGTCCAAGTTGAGCCGGGTAGAATTTGCCTTTGGGGGTGAATTTGGGGGTACAACATCGCTGGCGAGTTCTGTATTGCTACATTCGCCTCCTTCGCAAACACGGGGCCCTTTTTGTTGGGGGGCTAACTCGAAATGTACAAGGCGATGACCAGCACAAGAGCGCAGATAGCCAAGCACCCAACGGCAAAGCATCCCGAAGCCGCGCGCTGGGACGCATCAGGCGCATTCTCCTCGGGAGCGTTGCGCGTTGGCTTAGGTTGCGGTGGCTCGATTGGGTTGTACGGGTCGGGTTGATATAGCTCCCCGCTGACGATGGGGATATTGATCCGGTTCCGCGTTTGGTCGAGTATTTTGGTAATTTCTGGTCGTGGACGGAATCCAGCGTCAAGAAAAGCAGCAATCTGGGCGGCTTCCGATTCCGGAACGTAGCCGATATCGGACCCAGATGGAAGATAGATGGCTATCGCGTTTCGGCTGTATTTATTGTGAGGCCCTCGAACGAACCGTACAGGTACGCCCACACGGGCTTCTCGTTGGATAATGGCCCCTCTCCCCTCGAAGGACGTACCAGCCACCATGAAGTTGAAGTAGTAAGCTGGTCGGTTTCTATCCTTCTTGGCCTTTTCTTCTTCCTTCGCAATCCGCTTGGCTTCGGCCACGATCCGCTTGGCCTCTGAATCGGCGTCTTTGCGTTTGGCCACTGCGTATTTTCTCAGGTCCGGAGGGAGCACCTTCTCGATTGCAAGGAATAAATCTCGCCGCTCATCGTCGGTGACAATTCCGTCCTCCACGATCCGCTCGACGGTCGCTTTTAGGAATCCGATTGCGGGCATATCGACATGCCCATTTGCCGCCAACCACTCCCGGAGCGCGTCGGTTTCTGCAAGTGAGATGTTGCCGTCGTCAGTCATCATCTGGCACAGAGACAGCAGTTCTAAGCCAATGCCGGTGTTGCGAGCCGCCCTGCTTACGGACACTCTTCGTTGTTGGGAGGCGGACTCTGGGCTCGACGCGAAAGACTCTATCCGAGGGTCATCTAACCGTGGATGTCTGCACGTGGCGCATACTGCCGACTGCCCGTAGTTGTCTTTGTCGCAATTCCCACAGACCCACATTCGCCAGCACGCCTCCTTCCGAATGTCTTCGCGCGCAATCACCGGGCAGCCGCCATTATATCCGCACTAGGCCGCTTGCACCCCCCCCCCCCGGGGGCTCTTGGGTCCTCCTTGGTCGTTCCCGTGAGGGGGTAAAGAGCTTTTGCACGGGGGCTAGTTAGTGGTGTGGAAAAGTACTGACGGGCGATGGAGTATGAGTATTCCGATAACAGAAGAGGGTTCTGGTGGTTTTGGTGGTGCCGTTCTAGGGGAAAATCAAAAGATTGTGTCCGGTGAAGCAACTGTGGGCCGATGGCCTGGAGTTCGACCGGATGGCAGCCGTGTTAAATGAGGAGCGCGTCCCGACGCGCGTGGGGGGCGTAGCGCCAAATAGAGCGCAAAGGGGGGGGCTCTCCACGTGAGTGCTACGGCGAACGAGGCTGTTTAGTATGATGACGTTGCCTTGGCGATTGTCTGCGGCGATACGGAAGGGAGAGTGAATGAGAATACAGAAAAGGCGCTTGCCCGCCACTTACTCCAGGATCATCGGCACTGCGCTACTCGGCGCTGGGTTTCTTTGCTGCGAAACGATGCGTGCCCCAACCTTTTGCGCCACTACGCAATCGGTCGCAATCGAGTTCATCGCAGCCAGCCAAAGAAAAGACCGAGACGCCGTGCGGGCGATGCTGGCGGACGGAAGGGTTCTCCCTGTCACGAAAGCGGCCGAGGTTAAGCCGCTTGGAACCTCAAGAGACGTGACTTGTGTTCGAGTGTTGACCGGAGAACTCGTAGCCCGGAGTCCACGCGGACCTTGGCCTCTTTCAAACGCACCGGCAGGTAGGCGGCGAACTCTGCGCGCTTACCATCTTTTACCTTCACACATACATGGCGCGTGTAGACTGGCTGCTGGGTTTGGCTGAAAGCCATTGAGCAGCAGAAAACGCTCATTGTGAGCAAACTCGAGAACCTGACGAACACGGCCATGGAACACCTCTCTCTGCTGCGCCCCTATTTGAGGCGAACAGCGTCCTGAACCATATCACACTTTAGTCTTGATCTACGCAGGGCGATAGGCGAATAGACCCCTAACACTTGGCAAGCTTTGACCTGCTGCGTCTCCCGCAGGGCGGTTAGGTCCGACACCTTGCGGTCGATGGTAGCCTTTCGGACCGACGCGCATTTCGCCTTCTCTGGCCGAAGTTCGGCCAGCGTTGCTTCTTCCTTTCTCCTCGCTGCTTCCTGCTTCCCCCTGACTTACCTCCATCGCAGCTTTCTCAATTTCTTCCTTGTCTTGGGCCGCCTGCTCGACCGCGATCCGTGCTTGGCGCAATTCTACTTGGCGCGCAAATTCTTCTCGCGTCAAGTCTGAAGAGATGGCAGGCCCGTCAGATAGAGTTATCTCGGCGCATACGTCGATCGGTTCGATTGGTTTACTTCCGGGAGCGCACGGTATGTAGAGAAACTGTCGTCCCTCCTGCTGAGATAGTTAATAAGAGAGAAAATAACTCGAGCGATTCATTTCCGGATTCGGCTGTTATCCTTATCCGAATGCCGATTGCGGGCGTCTCTGCTGGATTCTGGAGTTTGGCGGAGAGTCGGCAGGTTGGTCCGCGGCTCGAATTGGCAACGCCCAACTGTATCTGCTCCACGTGCATCGTCCGAGAGACCTTCACGAATTCCCGGATTTCTCCCCTCATCGCCGCAGTAGTGGCAACAAGCCAACCGCCTACTTTCCTCACTTACACCTCCTTCCGAATGACTTCGCACGCAATCAACGGGCAGTCGCCATTTTAGTCGCGCCAAGCCGCCCCCCCCCGAGGCCTCTTGGGTCCTCCCCAGCCTAACAACTACTAGGGTAGTCGCATTACACGCGACCGCTCGTCAGTGGTGCGCAAAAGTGGTGGACAACGAAATGGTACGAGCGCATTCCGACAGGGGTAAGGAGAATCTTATGGACACCTGGCTGGAACCCGTCTCGATGCGCACCTGCGCTCGTCCGTGCCTTTCTTAAAACGATCACGTAGGTAGACAGTTCGATTCTGTCCGCGTTCACCACTTTACTTCAGCTCGGACCAGCTGATTGAGCAGTTAGGTGAGTTCACAGGGAGTCGATTCACAGCCACCGTGGTTCCCTTCAATCGGTCACAATCGTAGTTAATGATCCTCGTTACCGGCGGGGCCGGCTTCATCGGCACCCACGTCGTCTCCGCCCTCCGCGCCCAAGGCCGTCCCGTTCACATCGTAGATCTCCAATCACCCGACCCCTTCGACCTCCGCTCCGGCGACATCCCCGCCCTGCTCCAACTCGTCCAACCCACCGCCATCATTCACCTCGCCGGCCACGCCATCGTTGCCGACTCCATTGCCGATCCTCGCCGCGATCTCGAAACCAACCTCCTCCCCACCATCAACCTCCTCGAAGCCATCCGCGCCATCTGCCCCCAAACGCCGCTCCTATTCTCCTCCACCGGAGCCGTCTACGGCAGTCACGCCACCCGACCCTTCACCGAGCAGGATCCCGTCTTCCCCGTCCCGCCCTACGCCGTTTCGAAGCTGGCCAGCGAACGCTACTGCGCCTCCTACGCCGCTGTCTATGGCCTCCGCACCGCCTCCTTGCGTTTGTTCTCCGTCTTCGGCCCCGGACAGCGTAAGCAGGTCGTCTACGATCTCATCCGTAAGCTCCTCACCGACCCCACGCAACTCACCATGTTCGGCGACGGCTCCCAAATCCGCGACTTCAACCCCGTCCCCAACATCGCCGACGCCTTCCTGTTGGCTCTCGACCGCGCCGCCTTCACGGGCGAAGTCTACAATGTCGGCGGCCCCGAAGCGCTCACCATCCGCGCCCTCGCCGAACGCCTTTGCCGCCTCCTCAAAATCAACCCGGCGCTCTCCTTCACCGGCTCCAAGCGCCTCGGCGACGCCGAATGCTGGCTCGCTGATATGTCAAAACTCGCAGCCCTCGGCTACACCCCTAACCTATCCCTCGAGGATGGCCTCCGCGCCACGATACATTGGGTAGCGGACGAACTCAATCGGATCCACCCATGCTGACCCGCTGCACCTTCCTCCTCCTCAGCGCTCTTCTCCTGTTGGCCGCCCCCGCCGCCGAAGCGTCCGTCCTCCGCCCAGTCCTCGCCCGCCGTCAAACCCGGCAAACCGAACGCCCCGCCGTCCCACTCCCCGCCGCCCCCCAGGCCCCGCAAGCGAATCCGGTCCCTCGCAACACCACCGCGCACCGCCCCTACCGGCCGGCTCCCGCTAACCGCCCTCCACCCACCCGCGCCTAGCGCGTCCCCCGCCCCGCCACCCTCCAAACCCCAGAGGAACCCCATGTCGCAAGACACTCTCGCCGCCGCGCGCGCAGCGATCGCACATTCCCTCGGCCTCCATCTTTACCCCGTTCAACTCCGCGCCGCCGAAGCCCTCCTTGCCGGCAAAGTCGTGGAAATGCAAACCGGCGAGGGCAAAACCGTCGCCGCCGTCCCCGCCGTCGCCACCCTGGCCCAAGAACGCCGCGGCACCCACGTCTGGACCGCCAACGACTACCTCGCCGCCCGGGACGCGGCTTGGATGACCCCCGCCTACCAGGCCCTCGGCCTCACCGTCGCCGCCATCTCCCAACACTCCACCCCCGCCCAGCGCCGCGCCGCCTATCGCGCCGACATCACCTATCTCACCCCCCACGAATGCGGCTTCGACTACCTCCGCGACTCCATCGCCCTCCACCCCGCCCAAACCGTCCAGCGCCCCTTCCACGCCGTCGTCATCGACGAAGCCGACTCCATCCTCATCGATGAAGCCCGCATCCCGCTCGTCATCGCCAGCGAGTCCAGCCAGCACGCCGAGCACCTCCCCGCCGCCGACCTCGCCGCCCGCTCCCTACTCCGCCACGTCCACTTCCACATCGAATCCGACGGCCAAATCATTCACCTCACCGACCCCGGCATCGACCTCGCCGAATCGCTCCTCGCCATCCCCAACCTCTACGACAACCCCGACCTCCTCCACGCTCTTCAAAACGCCCTCCACGCTCACCATCTCCTCCGCCGCGACGTCGACTACCTCGTCACCCCCGCTGGCGTCCTCCCCATCGACGACTACAAAGGCCGCACCATGAGCGACCGCCGCTGGCCCGCCGGCCTTCACGCCGCCCTCGAAACCAAAGAAGCCCTGCCCCCACGCCGCGAAGGCCGCATCCTCTCCGCCATCACCCTCCAACACCTCACGGCCCTCTACCCCTTCGCCTGCGGCATGACCGGTACCGCCGCCTCCCAAGCCGACGAGTTCCGCCTCGTCTACGGCCTCGAAGTCGAAGTCATCCCCACCCATCGCCCCAACATTCGCATCGACCACCCCGACCGTCTCTTCCGCTCCAAAACCGCCCAACACCAAGCCGTCATCGCTGCGATCGAAGCCATCCACGCAGTCGGCCAACCCCTGCTCGTCGCCACCCGTTCGGTCGAAGAATCACAGCAACTCTCCACCCTGCTCGGCCACCTTCCCCACCACCTGCTCAACGCCAAAAATGAAGCGGAGGAAGCCCCCATCATCGCCCGCGCCGGCGAACTCGGCCGCATCACGATTTCCACCAACATGGCCGGGCGTGGCGTCGATATCGTCCTCGGCCGCGGTGCCGCCGAACGCGGCGGCCTCGCTGTCCTCGGGGTCGGCCGCAACGAATCCCGCCGCATCGACAACCAACTCCGCGGCCGCGCCGGGCGCCAAGGCGACCCCGGCTGCTCCCGCTTCTTCGTCTCTTACCAGGACGATCTCATCACCACCTACCTCGGCACCGCCGAAGAAAACCCCGACGATGTCCAACGCATGCTCGAAGGCCGCCACCTCGACCTCCGCCTCCGCCTCCGTAAATACGAACACATCCTCGAAGCCCAACGCCTCCTCCACGCCCAACAACGCTTAACCCTCGAAGCCGAAGCCGACCTCCTCCACCATGACGACCTCTGGGGCCAACACCTCGAACGCGTCACCCAATACCGCGCCGGCCTCCATTTCCTTTCCTACTCCGGCGCCGACCCCCTCCGCGAATACCTCCGCATCGTCCACCAATGGTTCTCCGAACTCCCCTTCCAGCAACCCGATCCCTCTGCCGGTCCCCTCGGCCGCGGCGCAACCTGGACGTATCTATCCACCGATCAACCCTTCGGCACGCCCTTTTCCCGTCTGCTGCGTAGCATGCTCACAACCCTCCGCGTTACACTGAAAGGGACTCCTCGCCCCAAAGTTTAAACGTTGTCCGACTACCCCTACGTCACCCTCACAGTCCTCGGCTCCGGCACCAGCGTCGGAGTACCGTCTATTGGCTGCCACTGCGACGTCTGCTCCTCATCGGACCCCCGCGATAACCGTCTCCGCGCCTCCGTCTGGCTCAACTTCGCCGGCAAGAGCGTCATCATCGATACCTCTCCGGACTTCCGCGCCCAGTCCCTCCGCGCCGGCATCCGCTCCCTCGACGCCATCCTTTTCACCCACTCCCACGCCGACCACATCCTCGGCCTCGACGACGTCCGCCCCTTCAATTTTCGCCAGGGCGGCCTCATCCCCATTTACGCCTCCGAACCCACCCTCACCGTCATCCGCCGCGTCTTCGAGTATGTATTCACCGACGGCCGTAAAGAAAATTCTGTCCCCCGCCTCACCACCAACGTCCTCGACGGCGAACCCTTCGAACTATTCGGCCAGCAGATCACCCCCATCCCGCTCTATCACGGCTCCATGATCGTCTTCGGCTACCGCGTCGGCCAAATCGCCTACCTCACCGATCACAACCAAATCCCCGAAGAGTCCATGGACAAGCTCCGCGACCTCGACGTCCTCTTCCTCGACGCCCTGCGCTACAAGCCCCATCCCACTCACTCCTCGGTCGACCAGTCCCTCGCCATCGTCGAACGCCTCAAGCCCAAAACGGCCTATTTCACCCATCTCTGCCACGATATCGGCCACGAACGCGCCGAAAGCCTCCTGCCTCCCAACGTCTTCCTCGCCTACGACGGCCTGCGTGTCGAGGCCCTTCTGTGAGAGCCCTCACCATCGGAGCGTTCGATGGCATTCACCTCGGCCATCGCGAACTCTTTTCGAATGTCAAAGCCATCGCCACCGCCCAGGGCCTAACCCCAGCGGTTCTCACTTTCGACCCCCACCCCGCCCGCATCGTCGCCCCCGAACGGGCCCCGAAACTCATCACCACTATCGACGAACGCCGCCAACTCATCCACTCCCTCGGCATTGCCGAAGTCCACGTCGTCCCTTTCACGCCCACCCTCTCCCTCCTCACCCCCGAACAGTTCGTCCGCCAAATCCTTCTCGATCAACTCCACGCCAAAGCCGTCATCGTCGGCGCTAATTTCCGCTTCGGCCACCAACAAGCCGGCCATATCGATACGCTCTCCACTCTCGGAGCCGCGCTTGATTTCACGATCCACGCCGCCCCCGTGCTCTCCTATCGCGGCCGCAAAGTCTCCTCCACCGTCATTCGCCAAGCCATCTCGAGCGGCAATCTTTCGCTGGCCAACCGCCTACTTGGCCGCCCCTATGCGCTTAGCGGAACCGTCGTCTCCGGCCACGGCATCGGCGCCAAACAAACCGTGCCGACTCTCAATCTCAACACCCCGGCCGAACTCCTCCCGGCCCATGGCGTGTACATCTCGGGTACGCGGGACCTGGACTCCGATCGTTCGTGGAACTCCATCACGAACGTCGGCGTCCGCCCCACGTTTGCCGGCGATTCCGTCGCCATTGAAACCTTTCTCCTTGATCCTTTCGACGGCCAAACCCCAACGAAGATCAAGGTCCAGTTCCTGCGCCATGTCCGCGAGGAACGGAAATTCCCTTCGCCCGAAGCTCTGAAAGCGCAAATCTTAACCGACGTCCGACGCGCGCAGACCTACTTCCGGCGCACCTCGCAACTCAAGCCCTGTTAAGGAATCCCCATGTCTGTATCCCCTGGAAAACTGAAACATTTGAAGGCGCTCGCCAACAGCAACGGCGTCATCGCCGCCGCCGCCATGGACCAACGCGGTAGCCTGCAAAAGTCCATCGCCGCCGCCAAAGGCGTCTCCCCGGACGCCATCACCCAGCACGAGATGGAAGAGTTCAAGGTCATCGTCTCGAAGGTCCTGACCCCACACGCCAGCGCCATCCTCCTCGACCCGGAATTCGGCCTCCCCGCCGCCGCCGCCCGCGACAAAAACTGCGGCCTCCTCCTCGCTTACGAAAAGACCGGCTACGACGCCAACACCGCCGGCCGTCTCCCGGACCTCCTCGTCGATGTCTCCGTCAAGCGCATCGTCGACATGGGCGGCGATGCCGTCAAAATCCTCCTTTACTACACCCCCTACGACGATCCGAAGATCAACGAAATCAAGCATGCCTTCTGCGAACGCATCGGCGCGGAATGTGAGTTCCACCAAATTCCGTTCTTCCTTGAATTCATCGGCTACGACCACCTCGGCGGCAGCGAAAAGGGTGTCGAATACGCCAAAGCCAAGCCGGAGATCGTTCTCCAGAGCATGGTCGAATTCTCTAAGCCCCAGTACTACGTCGACATGCTGAAGGTCGAAGTCCCGGTCAACGCCGAGTTCGTCGAAGGCAGCAGCGTCTACAAGGGCGTCTCCGCTTACACCCGCGCTGAGGCCCTCGAGTACTACCGCAAGGCCGCCGACGTCGCCTCAAAGCCATTCATCTATCTCAGCGCCGGCGTTTCCAACGACCAGTTCACCGAATCCCTCGCCATGGCTGCCGAAGCCGGCACCGCTTACAGCGGCGTCCTCTGCGGTCGCGCCACCTGGAAAGAAGGCATCCCGGTCTATGGCAAGCACGGTGCCGCCGCCCTCGAAGACTGGATGAACTCGGAAGGCGTCAAGAACATCAACGCCGTCAACGAAGCCATCAAACCGGCCACCAGCCTGTTCAAAGTCCTCGGCATCGAATAGCCCCAATCTTGCAGGGCCGGCTCCCGCACCGGCCCTGCATCGTTACCACGCGTCACGATTCCAGATCTTCACCCGATACAACGGCTTCCCGCGCTCGGCTTGGTCCATCTCGTACGTCTCCGTCGTCTTCCCCGCCTCCCAACCCCGCCACAGCCAAGCCAAAGACTCCGGCAAATCCAACGCCCCTTGGGCAATCGCATGGCTCCCGTCCCCGAACCGAAAATGAAAATCATACCCCTTCATCTTCAAGGCATTCGCCAGTTGAATATTGTTTAACGGCCAACTCCCCGTCTGATTTTCTATGTCGTCCGCCCCGTCCGATAGCCACACCCGCAGGTTCTTCCGCGCCTCCCGCCGCACCCGATGCGACACAATGTACCCGCCGTCCTGCCCCTTCTCCGGCCGCCACTGAATCCCGGTATAGCTGCCAATATGCGACAGCACCCGGCTGAACTTTCCCGGGAAATACCAAGCCACGTTCATCGCGCAAATCGCCCCCGACGACGCCCCCGCCACCGCCCGCGAATAGCCGTCCTGCCGCAGCTTATACGTCTTCTCCACCTCCGGCAACACCTCTTCCAACAAGTACCTCCCGTAACGATCCGACACGGTATCGTATTGCTCGCTCCGCGTCCGCGCCCCTGGCGCAATCAGCACGTGCACCATCGGCGGAATCACTTTTTTATGCACCAAATTATCGGACACTATCTGCAACCGCAGCCGCAGCAGATCCGCGTTGCCCACAATCGTCTCCCCGTCCTGCCATACCATCAGCGGCGCCCCACGGGCCAAGTCAGCCCCGGCATTCACGTACACCCAGTAGTTCGCCGACATTCCCGGATAGATCTTGCTCGTGATCGTCTTCATCGCCGACAGCGCTCCCCGCTCGACGCCCGCCTGCGGATAGGCGTCCGGGTTATACCCGGCCACGTCGTAAGTCCCAATCGCTTTCCCGTCCGAAAAATAGGTGTAAGTATGCGTCGTCCCCAACCGCAGCGTCATCAGCCGGACCCAATACCGCGTCCCGGCCACCGGCGTCATCGCCACCGCCGACTGCTTATCCACTGACACGGTGGCGGCCTTCTCGCTCTCGACGGCGAACAAAAACTCCTGCCCCCACACCGCCGCCCCGTCCCGTCCTTTCAACCCCGGCAACCCGCTCGCCAGCAACTCTTGCAACCGGGGCGACCCCGTCCGGGCCGCGTCAATCAACTCCTCCAGCGGATGCCTCTGCGCGCCTGCCGTCCCCGTCGCCAACAAGATAACTAAGATCAATCGTTTCATCTCGAAACAGAATATACTACGACCCATGCCCCGCCTCGCCATCCTCTGCCTCATCACCGCCTCCGCCTACGGCCAAACCTCCGGCCAGATCACCGGCACCGTGCAGGACAAGTCCGGTGCCGTCGTCCCCACCGCCGCCATCACCGCCGTCAACGAACTCACCGGCCTCGTCTTCCGTACCACCTCCGACCCCAGCGGCCGCTTCACCCTTCTACAACTGCCCGTCGGCGACTACCGCGTCGACATCACCCGTGACGGCTTCCGCCCCTTCCGCTCTCCTTCGTTCCGCCTCGATGCGGACTCGACCCGGCAGGTCCAAGCCTCCCTCGAACTCGGCCAGGTCTCGGAATCGATCACCGTCGGCGGCTCGGTCTCCCAGGTCGAAACCGTCGGTGCCACCCTCAAAGAAATCATCGACGAACGCCGCATTACCGAACTCCCCCTCAATGGCCGCAACGCCCTCCAACTCGTCCGTCTCATCCCGGGAGCCGTCTCCGGTGCCGGCAACAACGGCCTCGGCCAAAACGAAGGCATCTCCGTCAACGGTGCGCGCGGCACCGCTAACAACTACCTCCTCGACGGCGGCGACAACAACGACCCCCAACTTAACACCGCCGCTCTCATCCCCAACCCCGACGCCCTCGAAGAGTTCAGCGTCCAGACCAACAACTTCTCCGCCGAGTTCGGCCGCAACTCCGGCGCCATCGTCAATGCCGTCACCAAGTCGGGCACCAACCAGTTCCACGGCTCCGCCTACGAGTTCGTGCGCAACGACATCATGGACGCCCGCAGCTTCTTCGCCCTCGAAAAAGGCAAGCTCCGCCGCAACCAGTTCGGCGGCTCCTTCGGCGGGCCCATCATCCGCGACCGGACGTTCTTCTTCGGCTCCTATGAAGGTCTGCGCGAACGCTCTGGCGCCACGTTCTCCGGTCTCACCGTCCCCACCCCCGCCATGCGCGCCGGCAACTTCTCTTCCTTCGCTCGCCTCCCCAACGACCCCGCCACTAACCAACCCTTCCCCGGCGGCCTCATCCCCGCCTCCCGCTTCGACCCCGCCTCCGTCGCCTTTCTCGACAAACTCCAAGTTCCGCTCCCCAACGCTTCCAACAACCGTTTCATCTTCAACCGACCCAACCGGGTCGACGCCAACCAATACATCGGCCGCGTCGACCACTCCATCTCCTCCGCCCAACGCCTCTCCGGCCGCATTTTCTTGAGCAAGAGCGCCGAATCCAACACCGCCGGCCTACCTGTCCTCCACGCCCAAAACGCCTTCGACAGTTGGAATATCCAGGGCCAACACACCTGGACCATCTCCCCCGGTCTCCTCGGTTCCGGCCAGGTCACGGTCAACCGAACCAACATCGACCGCGGCCCCCTCCCGTTTGGCTCGGCCGACGGCATCAACTACTCCGACCTCGGCATCAAGGTCAACCGCGGCGGCCCCGACGCCAAACTCGTCCCCCATTACCGCGGCGCCGTCAACGGCTACTGGAACCTCAACCAGGACAACTTAGTCACCATCGACCGCCGCACTTACCAGGGAACTTACACTCTCGCCTGGATCCATGGCCGCCATCAAATCAAGGTCGGCGGCGAATACCGCTACAGCTTCTCCGACCGCGTCACCGCCAACGGCATCGACCCCCAGTTCACCTTCGACGGCCGCTTCAGCAACGAAGCCTTTGCCGACTTCCTTCTTGGCCGCCCCGCCTCCATGCTCCAAGGCTCCGTCCGTCTCAACCGCAACGCCAATCACGCGCCGTCCTTCTTCGCCCACGACGACATCAAAATCTCGAAAAACCTAACCCTCAGCCTTGGCGTCCGCTGGGAGCCGTACCTGCCCTTCTTCGCCACCAACGATGAACTGACGGTCTTCCGCCCCGGCCAGCAATCCACCGTCTTCCCCAGCGCCCCGCAAGGCCTTCTCTACGTAGGCGACAAGGGCGTCCAACGCGGCGGTACCGACACCGATTGGAACAACATCGCCCCCCGCTTCGGCCTCGCCTGGCGCCCCGGCGGCTCCACCAAAACCAGCGTCCGCGCCGGCTACGGGGTTTTCTTCGATACCCCCCGCTTCCACATGCTCAGCCACTTCGTTAACTCCCCGCCCTTCTCCTTCCAAACCACCATTAACCAACCGGCCAGCTTCTCCGACCCCTATCGTGGCACCACCAACCCATTCCCCTACGCCCCTCCCACCACCGCCGACGAACGCGCCCGCTACCGCTTCACTCTTCCGTCTACCGTCGGCCTCTCCATCGACCCTGACCTCGCTACCTCCTATCTCCAGCAGTGGAACCTTAACGTCCAGCGCGAACTCGCCGCCGGCTTCACCGCCACCGTCGCCTACGTCGCCTCCAAGGGTTCCAAACTCGCCATCCGCACTGAAGCCAACCCCGCCTTCTTCGGCCCCGGCGCCACCACCGCCAACATCAACGCCCGCCGCATCTACGCCCCCACTTTCCAGAGTATTCTCAACTATCAATCCAACGTCAACTCGAGCTACCACTCTCTCCAGACCACGCTCAACAAAAGGTTCTCGAAAGGCTACACGATTCTAGCCAGCTATACCTATGGTCGATCGATTGATCTGAGTTCCCTCGAAGTCGACGGCTTCAACGGCCAGGACCCCCGCAACCTCAGCGCCGACAAGGGCCTCTCCGATTTCGATATCCGCCAGCGCTTCGTCTCCAGCTTTCTCTGGGACATCCCCGGCCCCCAAAACGGCCGCGCCAAATGGATCCTCGGTGGTTGGCAGACCAACGGCATCTTCTCCGCCCAAACCGGCAGCCCCATCAATATCGTCTCCGGCAGCGACCGCGCTCTCTCCGGCACCGGCACTCAGCGCGCCAACCTGATCGGGAACCCCTATCTCCCTTCCGGCCGCTCCCGCGATGAGCAAATGGCCGGCTACTTCAACCCCGCCGCCCTCGCCATCCCCGCCCTCGGCACCTACGGCAATTTCGGTCGCAACGTCCTTCAGGGCCCCGGCAGTTACAACCTAGATTTCGCCATCTTTAAAGGCTTCCGCTTCGCCGAACGCCGCGAACTCCAATATCGCTGGGAGATGTTCAACGCCCTCAACCACGCCAACCTGGGCAACCCGCGGGCCAACATCGGCGCCGTCCGGCCGGGCCAGATCGATTCCACCTCCGCCGCCCGCATCATGCAGATGGGCCTCCGCTTCGTTTTCTAGCGCCGAGTCCCCGCCACGTCGTTCTTGAACTGGTACAAGCCTTTGCCTGCCGTGACGTAGAGCGTCATATTCTCCGGCCCCGCGAAGGTGCAGTTGGTCACCGTATCTTCCGGTACCGCGATGAACTTCACGAGTTTGCCATCCGGCGAAAACACATGCACGCCCGCCTTCGTATCCAGCGTCTCCGTCGTTCCCCGCTTCTGGTGCAACCCCGCCACGGCGTAAAGATTCCCTTTCGTGTCCATGCACATTCCATCGGCACTGCGCCCGGGATAGAAGTTGTGGAACACCCGCATCTTGCTCACCGACCCGTCCTCCCCTAAATCGTAAGCCCGCAGCATCCGCGCCCCGCCTTCCTGGTTGTTGGCCTCGACAAGGTACAGCGTCTTATCATCGGGAGCGATCATGATGCCGTTCGGTCGTTGCACCTCCGGAGCGGCCAACAGCCGCGTCAGTTTCTTATCGGAGTCGATCCGGTACACTGCGCCGCCGATCATGTCGGTAAAGTAGAGCCGTCCCTTGGCGTCCATCGTCACGTCGTTGGGCCCCACAAACGGTTTGCCCTCGTAGCTGTCGGTGAGCACCTCTACCGTTCCCGTTTTCAGATCGGTCCGCGTGACCCGCGGCTTCATCTCAACCGCCGCGTGCGGCGATCCCCCAAACTGTGCCCCCTTTAATGACGCCCCCTCGGCTGCCACCAACCGGCCCTCGCTATCGAACAGCAACCCGTTCGCCGTATTACTACCCTCCCGAAACACGCTCAGCTTGCCCTCCACGGATAGCTTCATAATCCGCTGGTTGATGATCTCGGAGAAATAGACATTGCCCGCGGCGTCAGCTGTCGGCCCCTCGGTGAACGAGGTAATGGTGGCCGCGGTCGCCTCCAGTTGCCCGGGAGCGGTCGCCATCTCGGGCGCGGCGGCGCAACCAGCCAGCAGCAGAATCGCCAAACTCAATGTCAGTCGCATAGGGGTCCATCATATCGCGTCGGGTCAAAAAGCAAACTTGACATGCTCGGGATAAGATCAGACGCCGCCGAAAATATCATATAGAAGGAGGAAAGCTGACCGGCTCATTCATAAACTCTCACCGTTCAATACCTGGAACGATTTCTCCTTTCCCTTCCGACTCGTAGAGGATTCGCTCAAACACGCTGCCGATGAAGCGAATCCGGTCGCCCAGACTTGGCTTCCCACCGTGGACATTCTGGAAGACGAGTTGCAACTCGTCATTACGGCCGATCTCCCTGGCATTGATCTTGCCGAGATCGATATCCGTCTCGAAAACGGCACCCTGATCGTCAAGGGCCAACGGGACATCGCCCGAAGGCCGAAAAAGCCAGCTGTCATTGCATCGAGCGAACCTACGGCAAGTTCGCCCGTTCGTTCTCGATGCCGGAGACGGTCGATCCGAAAAAGGTGTTCGCCGACGGCAAAAACGGCGGCCTGCAGATCACCCTGGGCAGGAAGGAACTCGCCAACCCGCGAGCGACCCAAGTCCAAGTCGGCTAACCGCCAACCGAATGGACTGGGGCCCAACGTCCCCGATAGCCCAACCTCGCCGGGCAAGCACCCAAACATGGGATTCTCGGGATGGGCCATGAAAACAAGTTTTGAGATCCCAGACGCCCTTTGGCATCAAGCCGAAGCCTCTGCCGCCGAGCAAGACCTCTCCCGGCGCGAGCTAGGCGCCCTTGCCCTCGCCGAAAAACTTCGCCGCCCGTCAAATGCCGAAAAGCCTTGGATGAAGAGCTTCGGCAAACTCCGCGGCTTGCACGCCGAGAACGTCCGGATTGACCCACTCATCCGCGATGAGTTCGGGCTAGTGAGCCTCGACACGAACCCCGTCTCCGCCCTCGCTGACACAGGCCAATGCACTAGGCCGCCCCGTAATTGTCATCGGCGAATATCGATAGGGCATCAACCAATCGCGACATCGGCTTCGCTATCAAGCCTGGCTGTCCGAACTGATCGGCATTGGCAACATCCTCGACGTGGATCTCGTCACCACAGATTTCAATACCGCCATCCGCGCCGAACTCAAAAGCCAAGGCCAGCCGATACCCGCCAACGATATCTGGATCGCTGCCCTGGCTCGTCAACACTGGCTCCCCATCTTCAGCCGCGATCATCACTTCGACGCTGTCCCCGGACTCCGCCGCCTCTCCTGGCCCTAGCCCTACGATATTATGATATTGATGCTCTCACGCCGCGCTCTCCTCGCCGCCCTTCCGGCCCTGCCTCTTCTGGGCGCCCGCAAACGGTCCGCCCTCATCGTCGACGGCCAGAATAACCACGCCTGGGCCGCCACCACGCCCCTCCTGAAACACTATCTTGAACAGACCGGCCTCTTCACCGTTGCCGTCTCCACGACGCCCCCCAAAGGCGGCGACATGCAGACTTACCGCCCAAAATTCTCCGCCTACGACGTCGTCGTCTTGAACTATAACGGCGAAGATTGGTCCAAAGAAACCGAAACCGATTTCGTCAAATACGTCGCCTCCGGCAAAGGTCTCGTCGTCGTCCACGCCGCCAACAACGCCTTCCCCACATGGCCCGAATTTAACGAGATGATCGGCCTCGGCGGCTGGGGCAATCGCACCGAAAAAAGCGGCCCCTATCTCCGCCTCCGCGAAGGCAAATGGGTCACCGATACCCAACCCGGCCGCGGCGGCAGCCACGGCGACCAACACGAATACCTCGTCACCCTCCGCGACCCCAACCACCCCATCACCAAGGGTCTCCCTCCCGAGTGGCTCCACGCCAAGGACGAACTCTACGACCGTCTCCGCGGCCCCGCGAAGAACGTCCATATCCTCGCCTCCGCTTTCGCCCCCAAAACCAAACGCGGCAGCGACGAGAACGAACCTCTCATCATGGTGCTCCCCTACGGCAAGGGCCGGGTTTTCCACACCTGCCTCGGCCACGGCGTCGACGCGATGACTTCGGTGGACTTCATCGTCACCTATCAACGCGGCACCGAATGGGCGACCACCGGCAAAGTCACCCAGAAACTCCCCGCCGACTTCCCCGGGAAAGACAAGGTTTCTCTCCGCCCGGCCAAGTGATACAATCGATGCGCATATGCGCAGCGCCGTCCTCTTTCTAGTCCTCGCCACCGCCGCGTTATCTCAATCGACTCCCGACTTCGAACGAGATATCCGTCCCCTTCTCGCGGCCAACTGCCTATCTTGTCATAACGACAACGCCAGAGCCTCCGGCCTCGCACTCACCTCCCGCGCCGCCCTCGAAACGGGCGGCAACCGCGGCTCCGCCCTCACCTGGCTCCCCAAAGCCCTCCGTCATCAGGACGGCCTCCAAATGCCTCCCGGGCGCCAACTCCCCGCCGCCGACATCACCAAAATCGAAGTTTGGCTCACGGCCGGAGCCATCTGGCCAACCGCCGCCCCCATCCGCGCTCCCAAACGGGACCACTGGGCTTTCCGGCCCCTCCGCCCGGGCACTCTCACCTCCATCGACCAGTTCATCAAAGTCCGCCTCCAGCGCGAATCCCTCCGCCCCTCTCCCCCAGCCGACCGCCTCACGCAACTCCGCCGCGTCTCCCTCGACCTCACAGGCCTTCCGCCCGATCCCGCCGAAACCCAAGCGTACGAAGCCGTAGTCGACCGCCTGCTCGCCTCGCCCCAATTCGGCGAACGCTGGGCCCGCCACTGGCTCGACCAAGCCCGCTACGCCGACTCCGACGGCGGCTCCCGCGACGAACCCCGTCCCATCTGGAAATACCGCGAATGGGTCATCAACGCACTGAATCGAAACCTCTCCTTCGATCAATTCGTCCTCGAACAACTTGCCGGCGATCTCCTCCCGAACCCAACCCCCGACCAAATCATCGCTACCGGCTTCCATCGCAATTCCCTCCTCCAGATCGAAGCCGGCACCGACCGCGAGCAGTACCGCGTCGAGGCCGTCACCGACCGCGTCGACACCACCGGCACCGCCCTCCTCGGCCTCTCCACCGGCTGTGCCCGCTGCCACGACCACAAGTTCGATCCCCTTACCCAAAAGGAGTATTACCAGCTTTTCTCGTTCTTCAATAACCTCGACGAGTACGGCCCGGACCTCCCCCCGTACTCCTCCACAGGCGACCTGCAGATCACCCATGCTCCCCTCATCGCCGTCGGCCCGGCCGCGGACGCCGCCCGCCACGACGCCCTCCGCGCCCAACTCCTCGTCCTTTACGCGGAGCGAATGTCCTACCGCGGAGGCGAATCCAGCGGTCTTCCCCCGAACGACCCCGGCGACAAGGTCCGCACCGAAACCATTAACGCCCTCAAGAAGCAACTCCCCAACCTGCCCCTGGCCATGGTTATGCGCGAACGCGCAGTCCCCCGCCCCGCGCATATTCTCCTCGGCGGCGACTACCTCCGCAAAGGCGTCCCCGTCTCGCCCGGCGTCCCCAACTGGCTCCACGCCCCGGCCGACCCCATCAGGAACCGCCTAGACCTCGCCCGCTGGATCACGCACGAGCAGAACCCACTCTTCGCCCGCGTCGCCGTCAACCGTGTCTGGCAACGCTACTTCGGCCAGGGCCTGGTCGAAACCGAAAACGACTTTGGCGCTCAGGGCGCGCCCCCCTCTCATCCCGAACTCCTCGATTGGCTGGCCCTCCAGTTCATCAACTCCGGCTTTGACTCCAAAGCGCTCCACCGGCTCATCGTCACCTCCGCCACATACCGCCAGTCCTCCCATCTCCGCCTCGAGGTCGCCACGATAGACCCCCGCAACCTCCTCCTCGCCCGCCAATCCCGCCTGCGCCTCGATGCCGAAATCGTGCGCGACTCCGCCCTCGCCGCTAGCGGCCTCCTCGTCGCTACGGTCGGCGGCCCCAGCGTTTATCCGCCCCAACCCCCCGGAGTTATGCAGACCGGCCAAGTCGTCCAATCCTGGCTCACCAGCTCCGGCCCGGACCGCTACCGCCGCGGCCTTTATACCTTCCACTACCGGGTCACCCCCAACCCGTCCATGCAGGTCTTCGACGCCGCCAACGGTCTTGCCGCCTGCACGCGCCGCCCCCGCACCAACACCCCCCTCCAATCGCTCACCCTTCTCAACGACCCCAACTTCCTCGAAATGGCGCAGGCTCTCGCCCGCCGCGCCGCCGCCACCCCAGACCCTCTCCTCGCCGCCTTCGAACTCACCGTTGCGCGCCCGCCCACCTCCTCGGAACGAGCCCGTCTCTCCCACCTCCACAGCATCGAACGCGACGCCTTCCTCACCACCCCCGCCGAAGCCGTCGCCCTCGCCGGACCCAACGCCTCCGCCGAACTCGCCGCCTGGACCGCCGTCGCCCGCGTTCTCCTCAATACCGACGAATTTATCACCCGGGAATAATCATGCTACCCCGCCGCCACTTCCTCTCGCTCTGCTCCCTGGGCCTCGGCCGCCACGCCCTGGCCGATCTCCTCTCCCCGCGCCAACCCCACTTCACCGCCCAGGCCAAAAGCATCATCTACCTCTTCATGGAGGGCGGCCCTTCCCAGCTCGACCTCTTCCAACATAAACCCAAGCTCACCGAACTCGACGGCCAACCCACGCCCCCCTCACTTCTCCAGGGCAAAAAGTTCGCTTTCATGGAGCGCATGGCCGCCCCGAAACTTTACGGATCCCGCAGCGCCTTCCGTCGGCACGGCCAATCCGGCCACACCATCTCCAACCGCTTTCCCCTGCTCGCCGAACGTGCCGACGACCTCGCCTTCGTCCATTCCATGCGGACGAATAACGTTAACCATTCGCCCGCCATGATCATGGCCCACACCGGTGCCATGGTCTCCGGCCGACCCTCGCTCGGCTCGTGGCTTCTCTACGGCCTCGGCTCGGAAGCCAAGGACCTTCCTGCCTTCGTCGCCATGACCAGCGGCCCCCGCGGCCCCCGCAACGGCGTCGATATCTGGGGCAGCGGCTTCCTCCCCACGCACTATCAGGGCGTGCCGTTCCTCAACGCCAAGTCGCCCATCTTCCATCTCCAAAATCCTCCCGGCATCACCCCGGCCCGGCAGCGCCGCGCCATCGATGCCCTCGAAGACCTCAACAGGGAACGCCTCGCCGCCACCGGCGACACTGAAATCGAAACCCGCATCGCGTCCTATGAAATGGCGTTTCGCATGCAATCCAGCGCCCCCGAATTGATGGACCTGTCGACCGAATCCCCCGAAACCCTCGCCCTTTACGGCGTCACCCCCGGCCAACCCAGCTTCGCCACCAACTGCCTGCTCGCCCGCCGCCTTGTCGAAAAGGGTGTCCGCTGCATCCAGGTCTATCACACCGACTGGGACCACCACACCAACCTCGAAGCCGGCCTCGACAAAATGTGTCCGTCCGTCGACCGCGCGTGCGCCGCCCTGCTTGCCGACCTCAAACGCCGCGGGCTCCTCGACCAAACCCTCGTCGTCTGGGGAGGCGAGTTCGGCCGCACCCCGATGGCCGAAGGCGGCCAGAAGACGGCGGGACGGAACCACCTCATCGATGGATACTCCGTCTGGCTCGCGGGCGGCGGTATCCGCTCCGGCGCCTCCGTCGGCACAACGGACGATCTCGGCTTCGCCTCCGTCGCCGATCCCGTCGACGTCCATGACCTCCACGCCACCTTGCTCCACCAGTTCGGCTTCGATCACAGCAAGCTTACCTACCGTTTCCAAGGCCGCGATTTCCGCCTCACCGACGTCGCCGGCAAAGTAGTGGCGCCGCTCGTCACCCGACTCCAAGTCTAAGACGGAAGGGCCTAAGCGGCGGCGTAATTGTGATAGGTCGTCTTTAGGAAGACCATGCCAGAAACTTACCGCGCCGACGTGACGATGCTACTGACAGCTGCGTCACGAACGAGGTTAGACGAGAGATCGTTCCAATCACAACCGTTGACTCGCATTAAGCATTTTCCTTTTTTTTGGGCTCTTTCGGCCAGATTTCAAAGCATACTTACGGCCGGCGCCAAGAGCACGGCCTTCGGCGGCCCCCAGAAATTGACCACCTCTGCTCGCATAGACTTGACCAGATCACAAACTGATCATGCCGCGTGGCAGGCCGACGGGCGGGACCTTCCTCATCCGTGCCGCAGGCGCGTATATCGTTGAATAAGTTTAGGCACCGACGTTTTGCCCGCGCGGACAGACCGAGCGCCACAAGCCCATGCTCGTCGGAGAGGCAGCGCCGTCGGGGCCGGTTGGTCGAAAAGCTTTGGCGAGCAGGGCTCGTCAATTCTTCGCGAGGCCGACTTCTCCAGTTGGCGAACGGGAATGATGGTGTGACATTCGCCGAGGAGCAGCGTGTCAGGAAGCGCTCAGGACATTATCGAGCAGTTCGCAGATGAGCCAAACCGGCCTCGCACCCCGCTATGCCTATTGGGTTGATGGACGTAATTTTTCCATACCGAAAATAACTACGGAGGGAGTCATCCGGCGGAAAGGTTGCCACCCTAGCGGATGCGCTCTCACGACAAGGAGAATTTCATGTCACTCACATGCTCCGATGCAAAGGCTCTACGGTCTGAGTGGTCGGCTGGCAGGTGGCGAGGCCATTGCGGGGGAGACCTAAAATCGAAGTGTGGACGTGCGGCCTATTGAACTTGCGCCCACTGACGAATCGATGCCCATCCTCGCGGACTTCGTCAATCGTTGGCCCAATAGCGGCCTTCTCCATGTCGGGGCCGGACACATCATGAGGGGAATACGGTGGGAAGGCGGCGAGGTTCTACAAAACGAAGCCAGATCAGGGCCGGTTGTGAAAGGCCGGAGCAGTGACCGGCGTTGTCGGGACGAATTGCGGTTCGAAGCCAACTTCCGGTAAGGGGGAGTTAGCCGTGGCCACTTTGACCGGGACCGGTTCTGACTGGGGGCTGGGGGCCGGCCGATTTTTTTGGGCTTGCTGGAGTACTTTTAGGGCTCTTTGATAGCCACGTTCGCTGGAAGTGACATAGCGCTGGGTCCGGCTGAGGACTCCGTCATAGCTGTTGTTAAAGAAGCCGGCGGCGAGTAAATGATCGGGGTGACGGTCGACGGGTTCGGTACCGTCATCCAGGACTTCGAAAATATCCTGCATGACGAGGGCGGAAATCCTGGTTTCGACGCGGCGGGCGCGATTCAAGCGCCAGAGCGATTCGGTGAGTTGGTCGGCGAGAACGTTTTCTTCGGCGGTCATTGGGAGATAGGTCGCATGGGTTTCGGCACGGAGTTGGTCGAAGTCGGATTGGAGTTCGCCGGGTAGGAGGAGAGCGCTGGAACAGAGGCCGTGGGCGAGACGGTTTTTGCTGGAAGCGGCTTTGCCTTCTGGCGTACGGGGTCCGGTCGACTTCATGGCATTGCGCCGGTTGGCGAGTTGGCGAGCGGCGGCGCGCTCTCCTTCGAGGCGGACTTCGAACTGGCGGACGGCTTCGTCCTGCCAAGCTTGGAGATCAAAGGGCTCTTCGTTTTGCATGGTCTTGGTTCCTTGGAATAGAAACGGAAAAGCCCGCCGGACCAAGGAGGCGCAGCGGGCTTTTCTCGATTTGACGGTACACCATGGCTGCAAGGTTTTTGCGTCCGAGAAGAGTCTATTTGTTGAAACGAAGGGAAATATAAACTTTTTTCGGGCGTGAGCGGGAAACGACCGGAGACGGGCCCAGTACTCACAAAGACTCCGCGCCGGGAGTGTTTCTAAGGAGCCGCGCACAACGGACTCGCTTCGACCCGGCAGGATGGGCGAGTTCCTCGCCCGTTGGTGCCGTGCCTGCGCGGCCTGTGCGCCTCTAAGGAACCGCGCACAACGGACTCGCTTCGACCCGGCAGGATGGGCGAGTTCCTCGCCCGTTGGTGCCGTGCCTGCGCGGCCTGTGCGCCTCTGAGATTCTGCGGACGGTTGCAACGGGACGGCTGGGTTGAGCCCGGCGTCGCCGACGCAACGCGGCCTTCGTGACACCGTTCGTTCTTTATCGTTTGTCAGTAAGGTTGTCGAGTGGGAAGCAGTTAGACGCGGCGGGCGGCCCGATGCGGATTCCGAGCGATGTCGATCAGCATTCCGAACTGATGTCGATCACGATTCCGAAGTGATGCCGATCAGTGTTCCGAACCGAAGCCGATCACTACTACGGTTATAGTTCGGAACACTGATCGGCATGGGATTGGAGCGGCGCGCAGGGCAGCCGTGGCGGTTGCGGGGTCCACTAGGAAGTGGAGTACCCCCTCTGCCACAAAAGAGGCTGACCATGCGTAAGTTGAAAGAAGTGCTGCGGCTCGCGTCGCTCGGACTGAGCCAGCACCAGATCGCCCGGAGTTGTTCCCTCTCCCAAAGCACCGTCCATGAGTACGTTTCGGCCGGCCGCGCGTCGGGCGTCCAGTTGCCGATTCCAGCGGACTGGATCGACCACCAGATCGAGCAACAGCTCTTTCCCCAGCGGACCGCGCCGATAGGATGGCGCAAGCATCCCGAGCCGGACTGGCCCCCCATCCTCGAAGAATTGCAGAAGGAAAAGGGCCTGACCCTAGCTGACCCTAGCTCTGATCTGGCAAGAACGGCGCGAGAGCGATCCGGAGGGGTACGGCTACAGCAGGTTCTGCGATCTGTACCGGCGCTGGCTGAACAAGCGAGACCTGGTGCTGCGCCACGAACATCGCGCCGGCGAGAAGATGTTTGTCGACTAT
>Ga0114966_10000559_pt1 | contig 35509 bp, 33 predicted proteins | sample M_130207_XF_Meta_FD_87029 | JGI IMG/M metagenome (GOLD analysis project Ga0114966, IMG submission 87029) | Freshwater microbial communities from Lake Montjoie, Canada to study carbon cycling - M_130207_XF_MetaG | ecosystem: Environmental > Aquatic > Freshwater > Lake | place: Lake Montjoie... | reverse complement strand
CATCAATGATGCAGCGCGCACGCAATTTAACAAGTGGAATGTCTTGGATTACTATTGTTTTAGCGCTAATTGCAGTAATTTTGTTTTTATGGTTTGGGTACAGTATTTATAAATCTTATACAGAATCTATGACAAGTTATAATGCAAATCGAGAAGGAAAACAAAATACAAATTCAAATAAAACTGCCAATTTGATGCTATTTTATGTTGATTGGTGTCCGCACTGCAAAACAGCAAAACCAGAATGGGAAGAGTTGAAATCAGAATATGAGGGTAAAAATATTAACGGTTACAACCTAGTATTTACAGAATATAATTGTACAAATGAAAATGCTGAAACAGATGAACTAATGGATAAATACAAGATAGAAGGTTATCCTACAATTAAATTAATCAAGGATAATCAAGTAGTCGAATACGATGCAAAACCAACAAAATCAACCATGGAACAATTTTTACATACTGTGCTATAAATCAACTGTCAATTGTAGTTTATTTATTATTTTAGCCATTAATTTTCATTTTCATTTTCATTTTCATTTTCATTAGTATATTCATTTTCATTTTCATATTCATTTTCATATTCATTAGCATTAGCATTAGCATATTCATCATATTCGTTTTTATCATTTGCATTTGCAAGGTAACTTAAGTATTGTATTGCATCATTTTCTCCTTGGTCAAATAAATCTTTTCTTAGGTCAGAACTGTTTATTGTTTGTTTAATATATTCTAATGATAATGGGTTAGTATAAACATTAACTAAAATTGTATTTTTTATATTGTCTAATTTAACGCTATCTCTTATATAATTCATAGCATTAATTGTTAAACAAATAGTATATTCCAATAATGATGAATCTTTTTTCACAAATAAGTTTCCGTTATTTATTTTGTCATTATTACTATTGTGTCCATCATCATTTTTATTAACATAATGCATTTTAAGGGCTAAAATTTCTTCTTCGTCACTGTGGTCACGTAAACATTGATTAATAGGATAATTGCACATAACTCCTCCGTCAATAAGACATTTATCATCTAAAATGGATGGTACAAAAATGCCAGGTAAAGAACTAGATATTGTCAATGCTTGTACTAACAACATATCAGGATATAAATTATGGTTTATTTCGACAGTTTCAAATCTATTAACATCAAATGCAAAAAAGTGTAAATCAATTTTGCAAAAGTCATAAAATTCTTTAAGTGTTACATTAAGGTTAATGTCTTTTGCCTTCAATAATGGTTTTAAAATTATTTCGCATAAATGTTTATCAAAAAGACCTTTTTGATTATATACGTTCCATATTTGTGTAACAGATACTTTAAATGCGTCTTTCCATGGACGCTCAATAATATATTTATTTAGTGTTTCCCAGTCAAAATTTAAACATAAAAAAACACTAATGATTGACCCAATAGATGTAGCATATATGCTTTCAATATTTTCCAATTTCCAATAATCATTTTTTTCTAGATGTTGTAAAGCTGATAAATAACGTAGTCCAAGTGGACCACCCCCAGATATTACTAAATGTTTAATAGTCATTACTATTATATAAATAATTAGTTTTTAAATTGTTATTTTAAGAAAATATTTATTAGATTATTTTCTAAAAAATATTTTCTTACAAAAAACAAATGGCAAATATATTTAATTTGGAAAATTTTGCTGAATTTTCTGAAAAAATTAACATTGATGAACTTTACGAAAAAAAGAAACAATATGATTTAAATAAGCTAGAATTATTTAGAAAGATTCTTAATCGCATTCACGTTCGTATTAAAACAGTTGCAAGACAAAGTATTAATGAAAAATGGTGTTGGTTTGTTGTTCCTGAAACCATTATTGGAGTCCCTAAATATGACCAAGCTGGCTGCATTGCTTTTCTAATGGACACTCTTGATAAAAATGGATTTGCTGTTCGTTATTTTCATCCAAATACATTGTTGATTTCATGGAATCATTGGGTTCCAACATATGTTCGAGATGAAATAAAAAAGAAGACAGGCCTACAGGTTGACGAATATGGACGTGCAATTGTAGAGGAAAATGATGACGAGCAAAATGAACAAGGTACCAGTGTAGAACAAATAAGTAATAGTAAAAAATACACTCCTATAAATAAATATAAACCATCTGGAAAGCTAGTTTATAGTGAAGATTTGTTAGATAAAATAGGACATAAATTAGATAAATAAATATTCTACTGAATCATTTTTAGGTTTATATTGTTACGATAAATTATATATAAATGTGTTTTAAATATTTTGTAAAAATAAATAATATTTAATTAATTTATAATGAGTTTGTTTCAAAACTTAGGAAAAGCGCTTTCTATTTCTGAAAAATTTGACAACTTCATTGAAACAAAAGTTCAAACATACTTGCAAAAACATTTAGACAAAGAGTATGAACTTTCTTTAAGCAAGGAAAAACCCGACATGTATATTAACAAATCTATTAGACCTAATACTACAATAAACTCAGGTACACCTGACAAACGTGGTTTAACTGTTCAAAATAATATAGGAATAATTATACCATTTAAGACCGTGATGGAGAGTAACTCAAAGATTGTATGTAGTTTTACAAACTTTAGCATAGAAGTTTTTTTTACCAATAATGGTTCGTCAATATGGAGTTTAGAAGTAAATAAAATAGGGACAACAGACTATTCTAAAACTACAAGAGTAGTTGGCAATCCATTTAAAAGTACAAGCTCCCCAGCAATTTATTTTAATTCCGATTTAAAAATTTATGGATATAAAAAAAGTATTTCTAACGGAACCGTAAATAATGCAATGATTTATAACTTTACGGACGAGGGATTTACTGCGAATCAACCTAATATTATAAATAATTCAAATTTTACCCTTCCTTTTACACCATTACAGACTTTATTGGATACTTCAAATGATAATGTATTTTTTATAGATGATAGTGGTGAAATTAAAGTCTTTCAAAGTAATAAGATTTACAAATATATTAAAAATTATATTGATGGTACAATAACCTCAGGTGTAAGTGACAAACGTGGTTTAGCTGTTTCAAATAATGTAGGAATAATTATACCAGCTAAAACTGAGATGGAGATTGGTTCAAAGATTGAATGTACTTTCACCGAATTTAAAATACAAATTTTTTTTAAAAATACTACTAACTTAAATTGGCAATTAGCAGTAAATAAAATAATGAATAACGGTTCTACAGCTACACAAGTAATTGGTAATGAGTTTATATCTCAAGGCCAAGGTAGCTATCCAGCAATTTATTTTGATTCCGACCAAAAAATTTATGGATATAAAAACAGTGATTTTTCGGGTGTCCCAGGTGTATTAGGTTCCTTTACGGAGGGGGGGTTTAATGGGTTTCAACCTAATATTATTAATAAATTCAGTTTTACTCAACCTCTTACACCAATGCAGACTTTATTGAATGATTTCGATGATAATGCATTTTTTATAGATAATAGTGGTACAATTAAGTTTTATAAATGTAATAGTTTTCTACGTAAACAGGGGGATAAATATTTCGAAAGAGATGAACAAGATAAAGGTATTACTATACCTGTTGGTACAACATGGGACCTTGGTACTTCTAGTAATTCAACAGAACCTCTAATTCATACTTTTTATAGAGTTTTTAACACTGATAATAAAGATGCCGCCCCTAATCTTACATTAGTATTATATAAAAATGGTAGTCTTGTGATTTATAAAGATGGTGTTTATATTTGGGACATGTTTAAAAATAGTACAAATACAATGGAATCTATTTTTAATGGCGTTAATCCGTCAGATTGCAAGCTTGTTTTTGAGAGTAATGGAAATATTGTATTGTATAATAAAAAAACTACGCCTAACACAAAAGTATGGGAATCACTGCCTAACGTAAGTAAAAAAGTTATAACCACAATACGATATGTATTAAAACTAGATGGATTATATTTTGAAACTGATAAGTCGTTAATTCCATACATTAACTCCAAAGGAGAATATCTAAACTACCTTAAATACACAGCACTTATAAATGCTAACCTGTTACCAAACCTATCTATACCATTTGAATTTCCTGATAATGCTAGTTTTAATATAAAAGATATACCCAACAACAAGCTCGTATATCTTAATGCAACTCAGATAAGATTTACATTTTTGGAGGATAAAGAAGGTTCTGAAAATGTTGATGAACTCACAATGAAAGCAGGAACGGGTTATAGATTTAGTATTGGTTCAAGAAACTTTATCTTTTTATTCAATTTTAATACTCAATTATGCTTGTATTATATTACATCAACTAATATGGTTGAATTATACAGCATTGGCGATAAATGGGACTTTCTAACTAGTGATGCAACGGTAACTAGCAATGCTAAGACAATAGTTGTCAAGAGAACTAGTGACAATTCCCAACTTAAATCACTACTAGATCATAATTTAAATATACGAAACTCTGACAAATATGACTTTTCTTATCGTTGGGATTTTCATTTAAACATAGGGTCCCCCATATATGCCCTGGTTTATTACAATTATACGTACTATGATAAAGGCAACCCTACAACGGTTACAGATACTGTTCATAACAGAAAAGAATTTACTATGCCTTAAAACTCTCAATCAAAATCTAGTGTATTTTTTTTTATAAAAATTTGAAATTCTTTAAACCCATTTATAAAATGAGCATTTCATCAGAGAAAAGTAACATGTTTTTTGCATTTTCACAAGTTATAAAACACACAAATGTTAATAATATTATTGAATCATCATTGAAATTTTTGTTAAATTTTGAATATATTTCATTGTCTTTTCTTGATTTTCAGGCGTCATTTGCTTCACTGGATTACGCAACCTATCGATTGCTTCCATTATTTTATCAGCATTTTCAGTCTTCGATATATCTGCCGAATAATCTTTGTCAACAAAGAAGTTAATATCTCCTTGTTCAATTTCTTTATAATAAGGGGATGCAACATATTTTGTCCAAATCTTACTCAGCAATCTTGGATTTACCTTTCTAATAGTAAATAAAGCATGTTTTGCTGTCAAAATATCAGTGTCTTCAGGAAAAACGCTTTGAATATCATTAATAAATTCTTCAAAATGATTGTTAAATACTGATAAAAGGTTTGATGCCATATTATAATAATTTAAATTATTTTCTTTAAATTGTTATAATAATAATTTATTTGTTTTTGTTTTTATTTTTGTTTTTGTTTTTGTTAAAAATCTGAATCAAAATCTAGTATAGTTTTTATAAAAGTTTGTAACTCTTTAAAACCACCAACTAACTGTTTGTCATAAAATATTATTGGGAATGTTGTAATCTTTGTATTAGTTTTAGCATTTATATTAGCCATTGTTTCAATAAATGCTAAAAACTCTGTCTTACATTCTAACAAATATTCATCACAATTAACAACATTATATGTTAAAATATTTTCTTTTAACAATGATTTTGCTTTTATACAATTTGGACAACCACTTTTACTATATATTGTATATTGTTTAGATATAGGTTCTTCAAAATTCATAATAATATATTTGTAAGAAAAATATATTATTATTTTATTTCATTTTTTTGTTTTTATTCTTATTTTTTGTTTTGTTTTGTTATCTTCTAAATTGGCCATTTGATTGTGTATTTGGTTGAACACTTGGGTTAGGCATTTTACTAAAGCCTAAATTTGCTAAATCTTGGTCTCTTTGTCTTTGCAGTGATTCTAGATTCATTTCACCATCTTTTAATTTCGATGCTCCTTTGCTATTATTTGAGTCTTCTTGTTGCACATTAAAAGAAAAATTAATGGGGTCATTTAAAGACACATAATTATGCATTTGTCTTAATCCACCGTTTCCTTTTACCCCTAATTCATCATCTGACTGGTCTAAAAAACTATAATTATCTGATGAAATTCCATTTCCTCCAAACCCACCAAAACAATCAAAACCATCTTGAGGAGCTACTGGAACCATATTATTATTTGTTGCTTGTTTCGTTTGACTTTGCATAACTGGCTTAATATGGTTATAAATTTCATCTCCATAAATCACCTTGTAATTTTGATTTAGAAGCATTAATGCAGGAACACGCGTAATATTTTCAGGCATAATAATTTTTTGACCATTTTGCAATTGAATATATATTTTACCATTAGAGTCTTTAACACGATTATCGATGGATATAAAATGCATGTCTTTTATTTGCATTTTTCCTATAGACTGTAATAATTTTTTAGAAGGTTCGCAAAAATTGCTATAATATAAAACAGTACTCATTAGTTTATATTTAGTTTTTACATTATATTTTTAAACTTATTTTTTGCTAAAATATAAAAAATTGATTTTAATATATTCAATATTAAATATAACTATATATTAATACATAATGATGTCTAAAATTACTGAATTAAAAGAAGAAGATGGTATTATGACATTTACGGTGTCTGGCTTAAATGTATCTTATGCTAACGGTATTAGGAGAACCATTTTATCGGATATTCCGACCATTGTTTTTAAAACATCACCATATGAAGAAAACAAATGCAATATACAAATAAATACTACTCGGCTTAACAACGAAATTATTAAGCAACGTTTAAGCTGCATTCCTATATGCATTGATGATATTGATTTTCCTGTTAAGAATTATTTGTTAGAAGTCGATGTTGAAAATAAAACAGATACTATTATGTATGTTACTACCAAAGAGTTTAAAATAAAAAATCTGACAAACAATAGTTATTTAAGTGATAATGAAATGAAAAAAATATTTCCTCCCTTTATTCCTAACACTGGAAAAGGAGAATATTATATTGATTTTGTGCGTTTGCGTCCTAAATTGTCAGATGAATTACCAGGTGAAAGAATAAAATTAAATAGTGAATTTTCAGTGTCTACCGCTAGAGATGATAGCATGTTTAATGTTACTGGTACTTGTTCATATGGTTGTACTGTAGATGAGGAAAAAATGTTGGAGCAATTAGAAATTAGAAAACAAAAATGGAAAGATGACGGGAAAGCGGATAAGGAAATTGCATTTGAAGCATCAAATTGGAAGTTGCTTGAAGGGTTACGATATGTAAAATCTAATACATTTGATTTTATTATACAATCACTTGGAATTTATGATAATAATGTAATTTTAGTAAAAGCATGCATTATTCTTATTGAAAAATTTCAAATTTTGAAAACAATTTTAGAAAATGATGAATTAGAAATAAAGCCATCAAATAGTACGTTGCCAAATAGTTACGATATTATATTAGAAAACGAAGACTATACAATTGGCAATATATTGAATACAGAAATATACAAAACATTTTATAACGACCTTAAAGTGTTAGACTTTGTGGGTTTTAAAAAAATGCATCCACATGATAGTGAAAGCATATTACGCATGTCGTTTGTTGAATCTAACAAGGGTGTTTCAGATGTGAAAACAATTATTAAACATATATCAGAACAAGCAATTGAGACTTTTAATAAGTTTAAACAGCATTTCAAAAAGTAATTATATACAATACAATATTTCGATTAGATATTTCTTTCTTTATTTGGTTACAACATTTTTATAAAATATTTTTTATTTCGTTTATAATAATAATAATAAAAATAACACATATTAGTATTATAAATGGGAATTTACAGCAATGGTAAAATTTTTGGTATAAGAATATATACTTTTAATGATGATGAATTTAGTATTACATTATTTGAAGAAAAATATCATGAAATACTTACTCATGAACAAATGAGAGAAGCATATTTATTCTATAATGCATTAAATGATAAAAATAACATATTTTTTCAGTTTTATACTGAATGTATTACTACACATGACATACATAATAAAGAAAAGTTTATGTTGTGGCATCCAATGTCATTGGAACAATTTTTAGAAAAAATCATATTGTAAAAACGACCACATAAAATGTATATGCAAAATATATAAATATATAAAATAATAAATATATAAATGGTAATATACTTATTATTTACATTATTGTGTAAAATAACAAATAGCATTTCAATAAATTATATGGCAGAATCTTATAGTTTTATACAATCAATACAAAGCATATCGTATATGAATTCTTTAAATAGTCATTATTATAGTAATAGTAATAACGTAAAAAGTTTAAATTATATGGCATCAAACAGTTACTCTTATTACAGTAGCAAAATGCCTTCTACAATTCCTTTTATAATGCCTTCTACAATGCCTTCTACAATGCCTTCTACAATGCCTTCTACAATGCCTTCTACAAAAGAAAGAGAACCAATTCCTGAAATAAAATTTGAAACTAATTTAGAAATAGAAGGAATGCAAACTAACAAATTTGATGAAGTAGATAAACAAATATTTTTACAAACTACATCACATGTAATGGATATAAATCAAAAATATTTATATTGGAAACATTCTTATTTTGAAATGCAATTGATAAAATCAAATTTACGAACTCAAAATAATAACTTAAAATTAAGAATTATTATACAAGTAAATATAACATTATCAGGAATATATAGCCAATATATAAAAAATCCAACAATGTTGTTTACACTGCTTTCAACTAATTTAGATTTAGGATTAAATAGCAATACATTTAATAATTATTTGCAAACATTATCAACATTATCCAATTTATTTAAGTTTTCTAATATAAATTTAATTAGTGCTGCAAATAATAATCTTAAAATACTTGGAGTAGAATTGACAGTTAATGTAACAAATAATAACAATATAACGACTTTGATTCCAAGTATAAGTCCAAGTATAAGTCCAAGTATAAGTCCAAGTATAAGTCCAAGTATAAGTCCAACTATTAGTCCAAGTATAAGTCCAACTATTAGTCCAACTATTAGTCCAAGTATAAGTCTAACATTGAGTCCAAGTATAAGTCCAACTATTAGTCCAAGTATGAGTCTAACATTGAGTCCAAGTATAAGTCCAACTATTAGTCCAAGTATAAGTTCAACATTGAGTCTAACATTGAGACCAAGCATTAGTCCAATCATAAGAAAAACTCTAACACCTAGTGTTAGTTTAACTATGAAACCATCAAATAATAATGCAACATCTGAAAAAGTATTATCTTCAAATAATGCGGAAAATATGTTAATATATTTAATTTATATTCCTCTATTAATAGTTGTTATTAGTATTTTTTTATGTTTTACTTCATATACAGCAAAAAAAAAATTAGCAAATTTGAATCCAGATAAACAGTATATACATATGAAAGAACCAAATATATTTATCCCAAATAAAGTATCTGATTTTTCTGACACAAAAATATATAAATCAGCTTTTTATATATATTCTAATGATAATGCTAATTCCAATGGTAATGATAATGATAATGATAATATTATTAGGACATATAATATAGATTTATCTGAACCAGAGTTTGAATCAGTTTCAGATTCAGATTCAGATTCAGAAACCTAATTATATAATTTTACATTACGTTTTTGTATAATTTAGACATGGATATGCATTATCAGGTGTATTTTCTAGTTTAATGGTATCTATCACTTTTTTTCTCATATTATGATTGATACAATACATCAACAAAGATGGATGTAAATTATTTACATAATTAATTACTACTGTATTTGTCATAAATAGTTTACTTGGTCTAAGTTCATTAATATATATTTGATGCAACTTAAACATGTGCGTTCTATATTGATCTGAAAATTGATTAAGTGGTTTTTCCTTTTTAACATAGCAAGACAAATAATTTTGATGCAATGCATTTGTAAACATATGTAATTGGTCTCTGAATTTAGACATTTGGTCTTTCAACTCAGGATAAAATTTAAGAAACTGACGCATTTTACCTTCTTTTCTCAAATGCAAATATTGATATTGTAGTTTAGGCTGATTGCCTCTTAAATGTTTTACTTCTTCATAAATTGGATTTCGGAATTTAGTTCTTTCTCCAGTTTCATAATTTTTCACAATAATGCCCATAATATCATATGATGTATTTGGAGAAGCAAATTCTTTTATTAACTCGGTATAACCAGTAAAATCAAAAATCTTTGGAAATTTAATGGTACTTGTATGCCATAACCCATTTACAATAACCCTGCTTAATGGATGTTGAATAATTTGTATATCTTCAGGTGTATGAATTATTTTATAAACAGCAACCAAATATAGTTGCGGGGTTTTAATTGGTAAAACTATTCTATTGTTTGGATGCTGTAAAACAAAGCTATAACAATATTCTGGATTTAACGTATTAATATTAAAATTGCATGCATTACATGCTTCAATAAACATATTATTAAACGTTTGTTTTGTTTCCCATTTAAAATAAGATACTTCAGCACCAACAGTATTTCTTGTAGAAATTTGCCAACAACCAGAAATGCCACAAGAACTATTGTAAAACGCATTTATCATAGTTCCTTCAATAAATTCTTCAGCATATAAAGGAGAACTAATATCAGGATATAGTTCCATAAATTTTTCAGGGTTATGAGATTTTGGTGGAGAATATGACAAAATTCTTCCTTCTGAATTTGTAATAATAGAGCGTAACAACCCGTATTTATTAACTAAATCAGCATTAATGAATTCTTTACAATATTTAATAATATAAAACTTTTCATTTGATTTAGTAAAATATTCATTAATAGTGTAATACTTTTCATATTCTTCATCGACCTTTTTATTAATAATGCAGGCGTTAAATCCTGGCATGAAAGATAAATTATAAAGAATTTCTTGGTCCATTTATATAGTTAATAATATATCATAATATATCTTTAAACCGATTCATATATTATTTTATTATTTTACATAAAATAATATATAAAAATTTCTACATAAAATATAAGATGTCAGAAAATAAATCATTAATAAACGTTAAACCTGAAGAAGAAAATAAAGAAAATAAACTAAATAATAGTTTAGAAGACAAAGATAAAGACATCAGTAACATAATCCAAACGCAAGAACCACAAATTAAACAAAACTTTGAACTTGATAATAGCAATGCAACAAAAAACAATGATGAAAATAAAGACAATGATGAATCTAAGTCTAATGATAATGATGAAAAAAATGATAAAAATATAATTGCAGAATTAAATGAAGAAAAAGAAGACGAAGAGATAGCAACAACATCATCAGATTCACTAATGTTAAAATTAGGAGACATCATTATGATACAAGCATCACAAAATGAGATTTTAAATAATAATGTATTTTTAATTGAATATATTGATTCTACAAAAGTAAAATTAATTAATTCTGATAATTTTGAAAAGGTAACCCTTAGCATTTCATCTGACGGCATTATCGGTGACGGCACTATAGAATCTATAAAAGTTATTAGCAGCAATCCTGATAATGGGTTTGCAAGACAAAATGAGTTATTGCCTGGAAAATGGGTAAACATTTATTTTGGGGGTGATATTCCAGTTGTTATTACAGGTAAAATAGTAAATTTAGAAGAAGATATGATAGAAATTAAAACAACTGATGATGATACATTGTTTATTAATTTTAATTATCAAGGCATTCCAGAAGATTTACCAATTGAAACATTTGAAATAAGACCACCTATTGAAGTAAAAGAGTTTGAATCACATGGTGAATCCCAAGACCAAGAAGAATTCTTGGAAGATTTAGAAAATGAAGAAAATGAAGAACAAATTCCTAAACAAATTCCTACAAAAGTGGTAAGAGAACGCGTTCAAAAAATGTTATTTGAAGCAGATGACATACAATTTGGTGATAAAATTAATATAGAAGAATATGTAAATATTGATAAAGAAAAGTATCGTTACAATATTGAAGCGCAAACCAATGATTTATTAGAAGAAATGATTTCCAATATTCCAAGTGTAAAACGAACTAACAATGTTTTAAACAATATTCATACTATTATTACCCGTTTTTTGCAATTAAGGCAAATGGCATCTACGTTTGATGAAAATTCAAATGTAAAAGGCATAATAAAAGTTACATCAGAAGATAGACCTTTAGCAGAATATTTATCTGATTTTAAAAATAATTTATATTGGATTATGATGGTTGCTACAAATATGAAAAAACTATATTCAGATAAAAATAACAATAATGGAAATGACGTTGCAAATGTTTCCGATTATGAAAATATTGAACAAACAAATGATATAATTCAAATGGAGCAATTATTTAAAAATTATAAAACAAATAAAAATGTTGAAGGCCAAAATAAATACAACAATTTATATTATTCGTTAGACCCTTATATGACCCCTTTTTATTCATTACCAATTGAAAACAATACTGTATTTAATTCACAAAATGGTGTAATTGTTGAATCAAGTGTTAATACAAATATTACTGCAATTGTGGATAATTTATCTGATTTGTATTCAACAATTGTTAGTAATAATGAAATAAAATCAAGAAAGTTTGTATTGCAAAGATATAATCTTGGGTTAGATAGTTTGTATGCAGCAAATTTAAAAGGGCAAAATCTAATAGCTCATAGAGTTAAACTAACAAATAATGACCAGTTAGCAATCAATTCTATGGTTACATTACCAGAACCAACATTAAGATTTTCAAAGATTAATTTGCCTGGTACAGATTTGTTAGTTAAAGCAAATTTAAATCTTCATTTTTTGAATTATTGGCAACTACTTAAACAAAAAACGGATGTAACCCAAGTAGTTATTGATGGACTAGATAATGAACTGCAATATACTGATACTAATTTTGTGGATAATATAAAACAATACTTGTTAGATTTATCCCAATATGAAAAACCAGATGAAATGACAAATTTGGATATTTATAGAAACTTTTTAAAAATAATTATTCCAAAAATAAGAATTTTATTTAATTTGGTTAAGAAATACATTAAAGGTCGTTTATCTTTAGTTGATATTGTTAATTATTTGGAGCCATTTTTAATTTATCCATTTGATTTAACTTATTTTCAATATAAAGAAATAAATGCGTTTATTTATGAAAAAATAAACGAATACAATCGTCGTTATAAGGAATACAGTATGGCTTTCTCTTCAATTAAATATTCTAAGTCTCAGGTAATGAATCAAATGGGTCAATCTAAAAACGATAATAGATATAAATTTTCAAATGTATTATTTGAACTTGCTGTAAGTAACAAAGATAAGTTATTAAGTTTATTAAAAGATAAAATACTTGAAACATATGGAATTGCTAATCCTGCTGTAATTAATATAAGTGGTTCTGAATTTCTAAAAAATGTAATTACAAGTGATTATGGAAATCTATATAATACTGCAATATCATTTACAAATATTGATTTAATGTATCCAAATGAATTGAAAAGCGTGTTTGAATCTGATAATGATAAAATGAAGGCTATTATTGAAAAGGATTCACAAAACGATAAATGCACTACTTATATAATTGCAAAAAAATATTATTCTGACGAAAAGCTTAAAGAAGACAATGGAAAAAACATTTATTATGATAAAGAATTTGATACAACCAATTACAGCATTTTAGATGAAAATGCAGATTATAAGCGTGCTAAAAATGCATTAGATACAGAAGAGTTTCAAGCTTATTTAGAAAATGATTTGCATGAAAAGAAGAAAATGCCACAATCAGAAGCAGAATATATGGCAGAAACATTGGTTAAACAAGCAAAACAAGTTAGAAATGGTGATTATGCCATTTTGTCAGTAAACAATAATGATATTGCGTTGCAAATGGAATATTATGTTAGAAAAGATGACACATGGGTTTTAGAAAAAGAAATTGACCCAGCATGGTTTATTCAAGATAATGACATATTGTGTAACATGGAATATAGTTGCATTTACAATAATGCTTTAAAAGGTGAGGACAAATGTGAATCTACTGAAGTAGCTAAAGATGCAATTATTAGTAATGCATTGAAACAAATTATAGACCAATTTGATAAAAACTATAATATATCAAAAGACCAATTAAACGCTGAACTAAGTAAACATATTAATTATTATTCAAAAATATTTGATAAATTACAAGATTTAAAGCGTAAGCAATACTTACAAAGTAATGATTTTCAGTATAACTTAGGTTTAACTGTAAAAGAAGATTTAAAAGAGAAAGTTGTATCACCTTATACTAAGTTAAGAGACCTAATAAATGGTCAAAATGATATAGTGAAACGTTATTCAGATTTAATTACATTTATAGATACTTATTGTTACATGGGTGACCCAAGTATACCGAATATAGTTGACGAAACAATGGAGGACTCAAATTGGTATTATTGTAAGAAAACTAGTTCTAAGCTTGTTCCTGCGTTTAAATACTTATTTGCAAAAGCATTTTTTAGAGGTCCAACTGATTATCAAGATACAATGGATGTATTTATTCAAGAATTTGGAAAATTAAGTGACAACGGTGATTCTTGGGTAGATAAAAACAGTGGTGAAACAATTTGTTTAATAGATGCTGATGTTTCAGAAGGTTATAAAGATGGGTTTAAAGATAAGAGTAGAGAATTTTTAGAAAAAGATGCAGGTGAAATAATGTTAGAACAGCAAAAGTTAAAGAAGGATAAGAAATTAAATCCTGAAGGTGAAATCGTTTCAAATATAATTACCACATTAACAAGTAATATGGGAATTGATATAGAAAATCAACGACCTTTTATTATTGGAGTAATTACAGAATTAATGAATGATAGTTCTGTTATTGAGAAGGAACCAGCCTATAAAAAACGAGAACAAGAAGCAGCAAAAAAGGGTAAAAAATTGCCATCATATGTTACAGTGTATAGTCAAACAATAATGTATTTAACATTAGGTATGATACTGATTGGTATACAAACGTGCATTCCATCAGTAAGAACAAAGAAAACATTTCCTGGATGTGTTCGTTCATTTACTGGGTTTCCGCTTGAAGGTGAAGGAGATGATAGTGGGCTAAATTATTTGTCATGTGTTGCTTTAAAAAATAGAGACCCAGGTACAATACCTTGGAATGCATTACCGAAAAATGTTGAAAAAATAGAAGCAACAACAAAAGCATTTATCTTGAAATATTTATTGCCATTTGCAAAGGTTGACCAGAAAATGAAGGATAAAACGGAATATCTTTTATTAAATCCAGAGGAAATAATTCCAGAGGAATATAATTTGAATAAATGGACAAACTTTTTACCTCCATTAAAAAAATTCCATATTGGTCATTTAGAAAATATTACAGAAGGTTTTACAGATTTATTAAAGAAAGAATTGCATAATGGAACTCCAAAACAATTCGAAAAGTTGTTAGTTATACAATCAAAAATCATTCAATATTCTTTGGCAATTCAAGAAGAAATACAAAAGGTAGTAGAAAAGAAAGATATTTTATTAAAAGCAGCAGGACAACCATTTGTGGATAATGCTTGTTGTAATGAAAAATCAGGAATCGGAACTGTATTGCAATATTTTAACAAAGAGTCTCCAAATATTTTGCAGTATAATGAGATTGTTAGTTCATTGAACTCATTTATTCGTGATGTAGCTGTTTTAACAAAGTCCGCTATGTTTTTGTCGGAAGTAAATACGAAAAGAATATTCCCAGAAGTTTCTTCAGAATTTAATGAAGAAACAATTTATTCTGCATTTATAACATTTTGCAATTTTCAAAATAGTTTGCCTTTAACCCCCGATTTAGCTACAGTATGCATTGATAAACCTAATTATTTATCCAAGAATGAAAGTATTGGTGAAAAAATATCAAAGTTAAAGCGTGATGGAAGGAATTATACTAAAGCGCAATTTTTACGTTTATTTCAAATTGTTTGTAGAAACAATATTATTCGTATGTCATTGTCCTTTAATAAGCCATCATGTGTAGATAATTTGAGAAAGGTATTAACATATATAGACGATGTTAATGATGATGGTGTAGCAACATCTTTAACTAGAAAAATGGAAACATTGTTAGATAGTTATGACGTTACAATGGAAGAAGATAGTCAAGAAATGCGGTTGTTAAAAAATTATTTACAAACATCGAATGATTCAATGCGTTCAGATATAATAGAATTTATTAAGGATAAATCGAAGGCTACTGGCATTATTGTAAAAAAATTAACTAAATTCTTGAAAGAACTAACAAATTGGAAGTATGATACACAACGAAATGCAGATATTAAGATATCAAATGATGCAATGTATAATATTATATTATTTTTCAGAAATTTTGTTAGTTTGTTTGCTTCTGTGTTTCCAACAATGATAAAAAATCAAAACATGCAAACAATTGAACCACCTTCTTATTGGGGTTTAGCCAAAAGACATAAAGAAGATGTCAAAGAAATGGTAAGAAAATTCTATGACCCATTAAATAAATTTTATGGAAACAGTGTAATAAATAATATATTAATTGAAATACAAAGTAAATGCAAAGGTTTAGAATTATTGTCAAAAACTACACCAGCTTTAAGTAACATTAAAATTGGTGAAAAGGAAATATATTCAGTATTTGAAAACAGAACAGTATTATTGTTATACGAACATTATTTATTAAATGTCTTGGTTAATTACGTTAATTTAACAAAGGACATTTCAATGATAACAAAAGTATTATCAAGTAGTGCTTATGACTCCGAAGAAAACATGATTTTCAAAACGGACTTTCTTATTGAGCAACAAATGCGTTTTACAGAAGGTGAACAAGAATACATTGAAGGAGATGTTAGTAAGTTAAAGATTGAAACTGCAAAGTTGTTAGTTGCATATTTAACAATTATGATGAAAAGTAAAGAAACAATAAATGTATCATATAATGATGTTGAAGATAGAGTATTTAAATTAAAAGAAGCGGAAAAATATGATTTTACAGATCGTCTTAAAAGTGTAACAGAAGAAGAACGTGAAGTGGATAATATATTGAAGCATCACAAATTAGGTGCTCTTTATAGTATAGGGTTGTCAAAAGGTATTAAAAGTTATGACCCTGATAATTTTGAGCATGATAAAATGGTTGCAGAAAAGGTGTCAGAAATTCAGAATAAATTGAAGAGAAATGGTGCTTTAGTTCAAGACAATGATTTTGATTTAGATGAAGTTCTTAATGAAGAACAATTGGAGAAAGATATTGCAACAGATTTAGCGGGTGATTTTAATCAAAGTGATGATTATGATGATGGTGACCCATGGGGAGATGAACGTGAAGATTTTGGTGATTATTACTAGAGTCTAGGTCTTTATACAATGTAATAAATGATTTATTATAATATATAAATATTATAATAAATGATTTATTATAATATTTATATAATATATAAATATGAGTAAAACAAGAAAATATATGAATGTCAATAATAAAAGTAAAAAAAATAAGACAGGAGGTACAATAACTAAAACAAATAAACCTAAATCTATTATGAAACCCCACACAACTAACAATGAAAAGAAAAAACAGATAATAAGATTACATCTTCAAAAGAATAAGACCAAAACATATTCTCTAGATTCAGAAGAAAAACGCAATAAAAGATATAGTTTACCTGATTTACCTAGATGTGATAAAATCAATATATATCCTTGTAAATATAAAAACACAGTATTTGATAACTCTGATGAATATGAAGAATATATGGAATTAAAGAAAAACAGAAATGCAAACACAGGTTATAAAAGTAGAACATCCCATTATTCAGAAATGCACAAACAGTTAAAAAATACAGGTTCTGTAGGTAAAAAGATACCAACAGAAAATCGTTTGCATGACCCTTATAGTGGTAAAATATACGATAAAACTACTTTAAAGTTTGGAGATAAGTTGTTAGTAAATTATTAGATTAGTAAATTATTAGATTAGTAAATTATTATAAAATATTATAATAATTTATATATAAAATATATATGTTACGATCATTTGCCAGAAATAATATAACTTTATCAGCAATTATTATTTTTTTAATAACATTTGGTATTATACAGGTAATAAAACCGTCTTTTTTATATAACCAAGACGGTTCAATAAGGGAATTCGGAATTGGTTATAAAAATAAAACTATATTGCCAGTATGGTTACTTTCAATGATTTTAGGAATATTGTCATATTTATTTGTTATGTATTATCTAATTTATCCACGTATTTAAGTTATAATATAAATATTATACGAAAAGAACTTAAAGAACAAATATTTCATGATTCAACTAAAACCATCCATCAATAGATTTAATAATTCCGCCTTCAATAACAACATTGCATCTGTTTTCATCGATTATTTTATCCTTTAATAAAACCATATTATTAATCTTAATAGGTCGTAAATAATAGTTAATTTTATCTATTTTTATGCTTTTGAAAAAATGAATTGCATCATCATATGTAAGTCCAATAATTTGCTCGGCCAATAATTCCTTGTCCATTTTATTTATTTAATACTATATAACATATTTTTAAATTATTTTTTATAATTATATTTTATCACATATTTGCGTTATAATATAATATTGTTTATACTTTATTCAGAATTAGTATATTGTACCTGAGAATTTATTTCTGCTTGTTTTGCATTGTCTTCTTGTTGTTTAATATAATCGTCATGTTGTTGTTTTATTTGATTTATATCTTGAACGCAACCTTTTACAGCTAAATTATAATAAACGATGGATGAAATTAATATACCTGAATAAATATACCATAATGCTTCTCCTACATTATCTTTCAATACAACAATATCTAACAAAGATTGTTTTAACTTTTTAACAGAATCTGGGTCGATTCCATTAGAAGATTGAAATTCTTGTTTCTTTAATGGATTTAATATATTCCACAAATCTCCAAAATTTTCTATATTCAATTTATTAATTAATACTGATTTATTTCCACATATTTTAACAATAGCTTCGGCAGCAGATGCTAATTCAGGAGTATTTGCATCAGTATTAACTAACAACTCAGCAAAAAGGTCATTTGCTTTTCCAGACACAACAAAATAACCTATTACGTCAGAAAACGCACTTTTAAATCCTGGAAATATAAATAATGTTGCCATTAATACACCAAAAATGAATAACCAAGGAATAAATGTATATTTAAATGCAGAAAAAGTATTTGCTGGATTAGAACCACATTTAGAATTTAAATAAGCAACATTTAATATAAATTGACTGCATAAAGTTATAGCAACAAATATTCCTAAACTAACAGTATATGCTGAATACCAAGTTTGCATTAAACCAGGAGTAGTATAGGCATCTATAGATAAAAATGGTTTTGTTACAGGAAAACTTGCTGTGGATGGAAATGCAAAATATACAATTGTTAAAATAGTAAATATAATAAGTGATATAAATGAAATATCCATATAGATAATTGGTATATTTTATTTTTGTTTTTTAAAGTTATTTAGTATGGATATAAATATTAAACCAATACTTACAGAACCTGGCATTAAATATTTTTTAAATGAAACTTTAAAACAATGTAAGCAATTTAGGGAAAAATATAATAACAATATTTATAATATTGGGTTATTTTTTATATTTTTGTTAGTTTTAGCAATAGTATTACTTTATAAATACAAGGGTAAACTAACACAAGAAGAATTAGAAGAAAAAGATACAGAAAAAAAAATATATATATTATCAAAAATTAAAAATTATCAGCAAGCTAAATTAAAGGCTCAACAAGATTTAATTACAGGCCTTCCAAATTGGGAAAATGAATTTGATATTATATACGATAATCCGCTTAAAAAGTTAAGAACTTAGAACAAAAAGTTAAGAACCTAGAATAAATATATAAGTATATTTTATAATGAGTAACCAAAATATTAATTCACCAAGCAATAAAATACTTATAAATGATGATAAAAAGGATGATGAAGCTGTTGATATATACAGTGGTGACCCTTTTACACCAAGTGTTGCGTCAAATGAATCAACACCCCCTAACCAAAAACAAAATGAAGAACCTCAAACTATGCAACCTACACAAAAACAAAATAACAATGCTAAAAATGACAATCCATTAACAAATAATACTAAATTAACTCCATTAGAAGCTATTAATGAATTTTATGAGCTTAAAAATAGATATGAAACAACTAACTTTAATAAATATATTAAACCAATTTTAAAATCCAATAAGTCAAAAAGGGAAAAGAAGTCTGACTATTCCAAATTGCCAAGATTTCCTTGTATTAATTGTAAAAGAAATGTAAATACAATATTTAAGATAGATTATGATGCAGAAAATTTATTACATAAATACATTGCTAAATGCGGTGATTTGCAAGAACCATGTCCATTAAATATTGAAATTCACTATTCAACATCTATAAATTTAAGGTTAGAAATAAAAGAAAATTTAAATACAATTGAAAAAATTAAAATGAATATTATTAAAGAAAAAAACAATGCTATCTTTTTTAAAGATTCAAATGTTGTTTTAAGTAAATTTGAAAAACTAACAAATGAACTGAAAAAAGAAACAGAATATGCTGGTTCATATATTGAAGAATACATATTAAAAAATGATAATCCTGTGCGTGCTGAAATATTAAATAAATCTCTTATTGAATTTGGACAAGGATTTTTGCTTCCATTTAAAGAAATGGTTCAAGAATATTTAAAAACAAACAATGAACTTATTATTAATAATGCTGTTAATTTTTATAATAACGAAATGTTACCTAAATTAAAAGAAATTCAAGAATTAAAATATGAAGTAAATGTTGTTGAATATAATGATGGTGATAAAACCTATAATTTAGTTCAGCAAAAAAATAGTATTGAAAAAAGTGAAGTACTATTTTTACAAGATAATAAGGTTATTAACTTTATAAAAGGAATTAAGGGCACGACCCAAAATGCTGCAAAAAAATCAAAAACTCTTAAACTTAAATCTAACTTAGAACATATTGCAAGTCCTTCTAGAACAAGAAAGGTGAAACCGACAATAGAGTTTAGTATAATTGAAGATGAAGATGAAGATGAAAAAGAAGATGAAGATGAAAAAGAAGAAAAAGAAGAAGAAAACTAAATAATGTTGTATGATTTTATTTCTATGTATATTATAGTATGCTTTCAAAATATATATCATTACCAGTGTTTTTAGTTAGTTTTGCAATTGGATTATTTTGTGTATATGCAGTTGGTCCAGAATTTAAAACAGTTTATGTTTATCCAAATCCAGATAACTATGAAACATATTTATTTAAAGATAACTCTGGTCAATGCTTTAAAATAAAACCAATTGAAACAGAATGTGGGCTTTTTACAAAATCATATCCAGTGCAAAACTAACATTAAATTAAACCTAACAAATGAAAGTAATTATATTGACAATTTATATATTATATTTATAATATATAAAACATGTATTTAGATAAATTTGTTAGTAGTAATACAGGTAAATATTTGATGTCAATAATTCTTGGAATTGGTTTAGCTACTTTTTTTAGGGCTGTTTGCAAAGGCAGTCGATGTAAAATTATTAGAGCACCTCCATTAGAAGAAATTGACGATGAAGTTTATAAATACAATGATAAATGCTATAAATTAGAAAAAATAGCAACAAAATGTGACACGTCTAAAAGAATAATTACTTTTAGTTAATAATAACATATAGAATGTAAACTATTCTATAAATTTATAAACATATCATATTTTTTGCGTAGAAAACATTAAACAATGAATATTTAGTAATAATAATTATGGCAGAAATTAATAGCACAAGTATTCACGATTTACCAACGGACCCCATTGGAGGCGGTAGCATTGGAGGAAATGTATCTTTAATGGCACAAGAACCACTACAACAAGGAATGCAAATTCCTCAAAATATAAATAATCAAATGTCTTTAGACCAAACTACTATTAGTCAAATTGTAAATGGACTTCAGCAAGCAAGTTTAGCTGGAGCTACTTCGTTGCCAAGCAGAGATATTCCTATGAACACTGATGATATTATAAAAGATGAACAAGTTCAACCAAATTATATTCCACAACCATCAGTTAAGGATTATATTAATGAAGACGACGATTATAATAATTATGTTAAAAAAGAACAATTTGATAATTCTTTAGATAAATTTTACGATGAATTCCAAACACCATTATTATTGGCATTATTGTATTTTATATTTCAGTTACCAATATTTAAGAAAGTGTTATATCAATATATACCTTTTCTATTTTTTAAAGATGGAAATTATAATATTAATGGGTTATTGTTTACAAGCTGTTTCTATGCATTCATATATTATTCAGTGTCAAAATCAGTAAAACATTTTAGTAAATTTTAATTGAAACTTTGCAATGCAAATTATATCTAATGTTATTATAATGTTAAATATAATTTCTGAGATAAATCAAACCCAAGCAGATTTAATTAAATCTTTTGCTATTTTTTATTTGTTATTACTTGGTAATTATATTGGAAGTAGCATTTTTACTTGTTATCAAGAAACATTAATTAAAACCCACAAAGCACTACAACTTACTTTTGCATTTTTCTTATTCTATTTCTTGGTTACAATTGTATCAGATACAGGAAATTTAGAATATGTTCCTCCAATAGAAAAATTAATTTATTCAGTATTTTATTTCATGTTATTTTTATTGGTAATGCGTTTAGATATTAGAATATCTGGTATAGTATTAGTATTGATTTTTATTATTTACTTCTTAGAACTTAATAAGGATTTTTATATAGATAAAGGGAAACAAATAAATGACCCTTTAGACCAAGAAATATACAATGACAATAGTTATTGGTTTACATTAAATTGGCCAGTAAAAATAAGAATAAAACGCGTTTCACAATATGACTTTAAACTAATTAATCAAATAGAAACATTCATATATTATATTATTTTATTTTTGTTAGTTATAGGGTTTATAGCATATGGAGGAGAAATAAAAGAAATAGTGCGTTCTAAAAAAGGCATTACATGGTTTGATGTTATTTCTGATACACAAATATGTAAAATGAATATTCAAAGAAAATCATTTAAACATTACTTTCTAAAGGGTTTAGGCGTTTCTTTCTAAAGATTGGACAATATAAACTTAAAGATTAAATAATATATTATTTATACAAAAATAAATAATATATGTCTGGAATACCATTATCAACAAATTTAAGATTAATGCAAAATAATATTATTAATATGACATTATTTGATAATTTAAAAACAGGAAACAATATTATTGATGGAATAGTAACAACAATTATACTTACAATTATTACATATATGTTTCAATTTATTAATGAAATAATAAGTGATAATTCTAAAAATATTTTTGGATTATTTAATAATTTATATACTATATTTTATAATACTGAATACAGCATTGAATTCGAATGTTTAACATCTACATCTGTAAATCTTTATAATTCAGGAATAAATCATACAGGAATATTTAGTGATAAAACCAAAGCGTTATTAGAGCATATAATGATAAATAATGACAATAATACAATTACGAGCATTAAAGAATGTAAGGCAAATGAAAGTGTTTATCGTCAAGATTGTGATAGAACATCTAGAGGAAGAAATTTAAGTATGTTTATAGTTTGCCAAAAATCAAAATTTCTAGTTGATAATAAAAGAAAAATATATGCAATAACAACTTTTAATAGTGAAGTAAATGAGTCTAATGATAAAAATAAATCATCTTCAAATATTGAGAAAATAATTATAAGGTTATTTTCATATAAATCTAATGTAAAATCTATAAGTGAATTTGTAGATGAAATTACTTTAAAATATTTGATGAATTTAGAATCAAATCGAAGTAATAAAAAATTTATATATACATTGGTTAATCCACCAACTCTTAAAAATGAAGATGATAATAATATCAATAATTGTTGGGATGAAGTAATATTTTCTAGTACAAGGCATTTTTCAAATATATTTTTTGATGAAAAAGAAAAACTTTTAGAAAAAGTTAAATTTTTTATTGAAAATAAAGAATGGTATTCAGAACTGGGAATTCCATATTCACTTGGCATTGGACTTCATGGTCCACCGGGTACAGGAAAAACGTCCATAATAAAGGCTATTGCAAATTATACTAATCGTCATATTATAATAATTTCCTTAAAGTTAATAAAAACAAAACAACAATTAGAAAAGGTATTTTTTGAAAATAGATATAATACAAATAATTGCCAACATAGCATTACATTTAATAATAAAATTATTGTCTTTGAAGACATAGATTGTATTGGTGATATTGTCTTAAAACGAGAAAATAAAATGTCATATGAAATATTGCATCAAACTCAAGATCAAGAACAAAATCAAACTAACAAAAAGATTTTACATAGCATTTCAACAAATCCAGCAAATGCAACAAATGTAAATGTAAGTTCATTAATTGAATCTATAGCAACAACATGTTCAATGCATGTAAATGAAAATAATATAACATTAGATGATATTTTAAATTTATGGGATGGAATAAGAGAAACACCAGGACGTATTATGTTTATTTCTTCAAATCATTATAATAAATTAGATGATGCTTTAATTAGACCAGGACGTATTGATATTACTTTGGAACTTTCGTACGCGTCCCTACAAATAATTGAAGAAATGTATAATCATTTGTTTAAAAAAAATATTGATATTAATGAATTAAATAAAATAAATGATAAATTTTATACACCTGCAGAAATTATTAATATTTATATTAATGAACAGCAAAATTCAGAGAAATTTATTAAAAGATTACAAATGAATGCACATGTTTAGAAAAAAATGCCTTTACTTTTTTTGGTTTTATTTTTATTTTTATCTTTTCGTACGTTCTTTGTTTTATTTGATTTATTTTGTTGTGTTTTATTTTTATCTGTTGGTCTATAACGCAAAAACCATTCCTCATATTCTTTACTATTTGTATTTTCCTTTAATTCTGTATATTTTTCTGCTTTTTCTGCACGCATTTCTTCTATTGTCTCTTGATGTCCTACACATTCTAAACTAAAACGTTTTAATAATCCTTTCTGAGCTAATCTATTTTTTTCTTGTACCTCAAATAAATAATTTGACATACATAAAATTCGGTCTTTATCATAATATGGTCTGTCAGCATATAAGAATGCTAAGTAAAATGACAACATAGTATCAATGGTTGCTATTTTTAATTCATAACCATGTTCTTTAATTACGTTATAACTATGGCAAGCCAATGGTTGATAAATAAACGCAACAGTATCATTTTTAACTTTAATTTCGTAATGTGGTGCAATAATTTCACCAACTCCTGGTCTTTGAATTATTTTAACATCTTTAACTCCAATATCTGATAAACGCTCTTTTACAATTTCTGCAGCAATTAATGGTTCTTCTGTTAACACATCAAAATCAGGTATCTTTTTCAACCTCTTTTGTAAATTTTTAGGCATGTAATGTGAATATAAAGATAATGCGTATCCCCCAAAAAATATTACACCTTGGTCTATTAATGTTTTTTGAATATTATCATATATTCTATCTGATTCTTCTTCATTTGTATCAGACATTGCACGTTGAAAATTTACCTTAAAACAATTAGAATCGTTTAAAGGGTAATTTTTATTTAAAAGCGTTAATCGTTTCAAAACCTTTTCCCATCTTGAAACATCACCTGCTGGTCTAGAAAGTTCCAAATACATTCCCATACGAAGTAAATTAGGGGGTGCGTATAAAATGCCACCAACACGAACAGCATCTTTCCTAATAGAATTAAATAACACTTTTGGTAAATATGTAATGTCAGCAATAGGAATAAAATTAACAAACACTTTGTATGTACCATGATGTTGGCCAGATTTTCCTTCAACTTCAACAAATCCTTCTTTAACATATAAATCAACTAACTCTTTTGCGTCATGTAAAGCATTTGGGCTATAAAAATCGTAGTCAGGAATTTCTACATCCTTATTGTAAAATTGGTCATGCTTTGGCAATAATGCATTAATTGCAGTTCCTCCATATGCTACAACACCTTTTATCCTCATAAAATTTTCTAAAATACTTATAATGCGCTTAATATCAGGGGAATTTACAATTTTCTCTCCTTGCATTTCTTCAGATTTATCAACTGCTTGACGCAAAATAGCTAATTCACAATCATTAAATGTTAGATTGCTACATATTCCTTTATTTTTATTTTTGTCTTCATGTTTATTTTTGTCTTCATGTTTATTTTTGTCATTCTTCATTTATTTTATATATTATATTCATAAAATAATATATAACCCCTTCAACATTTACAACCTCCTATAGTATTATATTTTTACAATAATAAATGTTTTTATTAAAATAAATTTTTATTTATTGAAGTTGGCAATCCATGTCCATATAAAATCATATAAACCAATATTAAAGCCGCCAATAAAATACTTCTATTTTCAGCAACAATTTGTTTTTGACCAAGTACAAAAATCATAAAAAGATATAATACAATACCAATTACTACGGAATGTAACAACATCATTAATCCAGATTCCATTATATATATATTATACTAGTTAGAAAAAAAATATTTTAGTTGGCTAAAGTTATACATATGTAAATATGTAAATATGTAAATATGTAAAAATAATATTACTACTAAATATCAAATTTATAAAAGTCTGATTGTACTTTTCTGGAAGCATAAGATAATTGTGGATTTTGAGGTGCAGGCAATTCAATTTCAACGGGCTTATAACGTAAGTTCTCTGGTTTTAAAACAAATGCACAATTTGCTTCATCAAAAAATATATCATTTTCTTCTATACTTATATCAATTTCTTGATAACGCATTGCCAACATTTGACATCCCATTTCACGCATTAAAACAGAACTTGGGTTTGCTGGATTCGAACCTTTATCAGGCATTCCTATTGTCATATTTAACTTATTATATTCTATAAGTTCATTCATATCTGGAGTGTAAGCAATGTCATAATAATTTAATGCACGCATGAAGACAGAATTACTTGTCATATTCACATATTCATAAAATTCTTGTGACTCCATAAAGGAATTATTGTTTTTATCAACAATAATAACAACTTTACCCATTAATTCAGGCAATTTAACATTTCCCAGATTTTTACCTTGATATTCATAACTGTATTCTTTTCCTAAAAGAATATTAGAATAACTTTCTAAAATCTTTGCCATATTTTTATACATGTTTTGGTTTGAACTTTTAAATCGTAAATGTAAAATGATTGGGTCACGAGGGTTAGGGGCAGTAGATTGAGCAAATGCATAATTATTTAGCATTTGCATTATATCTGAAAATTTAATATAATTAAATGTTTCCTTAATAAAATAACTATCACCAACAGATGTAGCTACTGCTGGCATATCGTCGTCTACTGAAAATATTTCAAAATCTAAACCTCTAACACCTTGTTTAAGAATATTTGTTAAAATACATGTATCAACATAGTCATTTTTATAATCTCCACCACTGCAAGCATTATAAGCAGATTTAATATAATAATCTTTGAAAGTATATTGAAAATTAGGGACGTGGGGTCTAATAGACATGATTTTTCCATTTAAATCCCCATATAATTCAGTCATATTATTGCATTCATTTTTTTGTAAATTTCTGTAATAAATTGCATAATATATGGTAACAGCTAATACAAGCAAAATCAAAATACTTATAACAAATGTTGAAGATGATGATTTCATTTGATTAAGTGTTTGTGTAATAGTATTATCAGACATATTTATAATATATAAATAAAATTTATTTGTATTAAAGTTTATTTGTATTAAAGTTTATTTGTATTAAAGTTTATTTGTATTAAAGTTTATTTGTATTAAAGTTTATTTGTATGTATATAAATAATATTTGTTTGTAATTATTAGTTAAAAAAATAATACAATCTATATATAACTATGGCTGGTGGATTACTTAATCTTGTCTCACAAGGACAACAAAACATTGTTCTAAATGGAAATCCAACAAAATCATTCTTTAAATCTACTTATCATCAATATACAAATTTTGGTTTACAACAATTTCGGGTTGATTTTGAAGGAGCAAAAACGTTGCGTTTATCAGAAGAGTCTACGTTTACATTTAAAATGCCGCGCTATGCTGATTTATTAATGGACTGTTATTTGTCTGTTGCATTACCCAATATATGGAGTCCTATTTTACCTCCACAGCAAATTACACCTGATACTACTGCACAAGGACTAGGCAATATTGAACAATGGGCTCCTTATGAATTCAAATGGATTGAAAATATTGGTGCAAAAATGATATCAAAAATATCTATTACATGTGGAAATTATACTCTTCAAGAATATTCAGGAGATTATTTATTGGCTTCTATGCAACGGGATTTTTCAAATACTAAAAAAGACCTATTTAATTCCATGATTGGTCAAATACCTGAATTAATTGACCCTTCTAATGCGAATGGTCGTGTAAATTCATATCCAAACGTCTATTATACACCTGATTTAGCAGGACCTGAGCCATCCATTAATGGACGTATATTATATATTCCATTAAACAATTGGTTTTCATTAAAAACCCAAATGGCATTTCCTTTAGTATCATTACAATATAATGAACTACATATAAATATTACATTAAGGCCAATTAATCAGTTATGCGTTATTCGTGATGTATTTGATGCAACAAATAATTATCCATATATTGCTCCTAATTTTAATCAATGGTATCAGCAATTTTACAGATTTTTACAACCACCCCCTGATGTATGCATTGGAATTGATTCTTATTATGACCAACGTACATTATGGAATGCAGATATTCATTTAAATTGTACATATTGTTTCTTAGCAAATGAAGAACAATTATTATTTGCTTCATATGAACAAAAATATTTATTTAAACAAGTAAGAGAACAAGTATTTATGAATGTGACTGGTCCAAATAAAATAGAATTGGATTCACTTGGTATGGTTTCCAGTTGGTTATTTTATTTACAACGTAGTGATGCTAATTTACGCAATGAATGGTCTAATTACACAAATTGGCCTTATAATTATTTACCAATTAATGCAATGCAAGCTCCAACATCTGGAACATATTTGGTTTATAGAAGTGGCCCTTCTGGATTAGAAGCTATTCAAATTGGTCCTGGTGTTAATCCTGATGGAACATTAACTGGATTATTGATAACTCAACCATATAATCCTCAAAACCAAAAATATATATTAGTTGCATTGGGTATATTATTTGACGGTTCATATAGAGAAAATATACAGCCTGCTGGTGTTTTCGATTTTATTGAAAAATATGTTAGAACAACTGGAAATGCACCACAAGGATTATATTGTTATAACTTTTGTGTGCATTCAAATAATGGAGATTTGCAGCCATCTGGAGCACAAAATATGAGCATATTTTCACAAATAGAATTAGAATTCACCACTATTATACCTCCTTTGGACCCTTTAGCGCAAAGTTTGACTATTTGCGACCCAGAAACAGGTACAGTTATAGGAATTAATAAACCCACATGGAGAATATATGATTATAATTTTAATTTACATTTGTTTGAAGAGCGTATCAATGTTATTAATTTTATTGGAGGAAATGTAGGCCTTATGTATGCAACATAAAATTATATTTATTTAAGTTCAAAAATATAGTATTTAATTTTGAACTTAAAGAGGAATATATTTGTTAGTTTGATTTTGAAATAGGAATAGGAATTGGATGTGTTTTGTTTGTTTTACTGACATTGTTTTTATTATTTTTATTGATATTTGTTTCATCATTAAAATAACCTAATGAGCCATAATTAATGGCTTGAGTTTTGTTAGTTTGGTTCAATAAAAACTCTTTCATTTTATAATAAAAATCTATAACTTCTTGTATATTTTCATTTGTATCTTTATTTTGTTCTTCATAATCTATACATTCTTTGTCTACTTCAGCCTCTATACCCGCAACAACAATGCCAGGTCCCATGGCACCAATCAAAAGGGAAATCTTGTTCGCAGCTATTAATACTGTTGCTGTTGCTAAATCCAGAAGAAAATGAAGTAAAAGAGACAGAGTTATTTGACATTATATATTTAATTTAGATTTTATTTTATTCAAAATATTTTTATGTTATTGAATAAAATATATTTTATTTTATTTTATTTTACATGTTAGTTGGTATATTTCCTGGCAATGGAGTTGTCTCATAAAATAATCCTGTTATTGATAAATGTGTTGGATATAGTGGTTTTATAGTTTTCTCAAAAGAAGTTAGTGGTGGATTACTTTCTTGGCGTTTATTATATAATTCTATTCCTTTATTAAAACTTTTTTTCCATGTATCAAGCCCGCTATATGGATTACCTACTTCTGTATTATATGACCCTGGATATGCTTCTTCAAAGTCACTTATATGACCATTATAACCTGTTGTTAAATTACTATAATTTAAACCCTGGGAACCTGTTAGTTTTCCAGATGCTTCAGATGATAATGCATGTAAGTTATAAATGGTATTAGGACTTGTTTGAAAATGTGGTCTACAACCTTTACAGTCAATATCGGCAATACATTGGTCTCCTGTTTTTACGCATTTTCCTGTTGGTCCGCAAAAATTGCTACAGCTAATAGGGTCATTTATAGGTAAATTAACTGTATGGCTATATTCTGGAGAATTAATATCGATATTTGAATTAAAATTTGAAAAAAAAGGTTCCTTATTATTACAATTGCAACCCACTTTATATTTTACAATATTATTAGACATTTCAAAAACAACATAAACTAACAAAATAGAAAAAATTAAATATATTATTATGTATGGGTCCATATATTATTTAATTATAAAAAATTTAATATATATTTATTATAGTTAATGACAGATTCAGAAGTAGAACAAGAAGAAAAAGCAAAACCTTATTGGGCTAATTTCGGAATTGGCATATCAGGAAGTATTGGATTTATTATCTTTATTATGGTAATATCATCTTTAGTTATGTACACTATTAAACTAGGAGCATCTAATATATTACCAATAGATATAAAATACGATAATATTAAAACACAAGTTCCTAAAAAAGTAGATGCCAATATATTAAGAGAATTTTCTTATCATGGGTTAAATATTTTTAATCCTGTAAATACAACATCACAAAAGTTAGTATTTAATAATACTAACAAATCGTTTTCTAATATTTCTACATGGATTGGACCTGGATTTTTTGGAAGACTTATCAACAAAATGTTTTCATATAATAATTTACTATTAAATAGCATTGGAACATTCTTAAACGGATGGAATGAATCTATTCTTATCTTATTATCTGGCCTATTTTATCCAATTATTTTTATAATATATTTTATATTTAATTGGATTTTCTTATTTATTGATCAATTTTCTGAATTTGCAATCACATTAAGTGAACTTTTTTGGATACCACCTGCATTTTGTTATTTAATTGAATTTTGTATTTGCATACCTTTAATTGTTATTTTTTCAATAATAGCTTCAACTATATCATTATTTACAGTTTTATATAGTTTAATTATTGTTCCTTTTGGGTTTACATCATATAATATTCAAGGAGATACCAAAGATAATAGTTTTATAAAGTTCTTTATAGATTTTTTTAAATACAAAACTGTATTTATGACATTATTATTTATTTTTCTTACCATTTCAAATGTTATAACTAACCTTGGCTTAATATATGCATTATTATTTATATTTATAACTTTCATAAGTATAATAGTTTTTAATATATTACAAACAAATATTAATCTAGATGATGATAGTCAAACAAACGGATTATTACCAACTGGAATATTATTCAGTTTAACTGGAGGAAAAAAATTGCATATTGTATAAATAATAAACTAAATAATAAACTAAATAATAAACTAAATAATAAACTAAATAATAAACTAAATAATAAACTAAATATATTACTAAAATTATATATTAAATAAAATTATATATATTTTATTTAATGAGAAACCAAAAAAATTTACCATTTGTTAGTTTATGCACGCCAACGTTTAATAGAAGACCTTTCATTCCTTATGCAATCAAATGTTTTTTACAACAAGATTACCCAAAAGAAAACATTGAATGGATTATTATAGATGATGGAACTGACAAGGTTGAAGATTTATTTATTGATGTACCTTGTGTCCAGTATTTTTTTAGTGAAGAGAAAATGTTACTTGGAAAAAAACGAAACTTTATGCATAGCAAATGTAGTGGAGACATAATTGTATATATGGATGATGATGATTACTATCCACCAACAAGGATTTCACATGCAGTGCAAACGCTTTTAAATAACCCTAAATATTTAATTGCTGGCTCATCTGAAATGTATATATATTTTGATTCATGTAATCTCGTATATCAATGTGGACCATATAAAGATAATCATTCCACTGCTGCAACATTTGCATTTAAAAAAGAATTATTAAAACAAACTAAATTTGCAGACAATGATTCTATGTCAGAAGAAGCTAAGTTTTTAAAAGGTTATACTATACCTTTAATACAATTGGACCCAATTCAAACCATTTTAGTTTTTTCTCATAATCATAATTCATTAAACAAAGAAAAATTATTAGAAAACCCAGAACAATTTAAAATGAAACCATCGTTGCATTGCGTAAATGATTTTATTAAAGACCCAGAATTAGAACAATTTTATAAATATGACATGAATTCTTTGTTGCAACATTATGAACCTGGACGACCAGAAAACAAACCAATTATTTTGGCTGATATTAAAAAAGCAGAAGAAAATCGAGAAAAAAAATTAAAAGACATAGCTGAAAGACAGAAGATTCTTGATAGTTTTAAAACTATTGGAAATGGAACTATAAATAGCGATATTTCAGAAATGAAAAAATCATATGAAAAGAAAATAGAAGACAAAAATTTTCTGATAACTGAACTACTTAAAAAGGTGAAATTTTTAACCGAAGAAAATAATTTACTTAAAAATAAACTATAATAAATGACTTAAAGACATTATATATTATAATGTATATACATAATACAAATGTACGAAGACGACCGTTTTAACCCTGCCTACAATGTCGATGTTAATGAATTAGATGAAATTGATAAAAAGAGGTCAGCTGATAAACTTTTAAGAGAATCTGATATGAATTATGTCCGTTGTAGAAAGTCTGTTACGAAGGAAATTACCAAGAAAAATGGAGAAGTCATTAAAGTTTTAAAACCCATTTATTATGATTTGTATGGCAGTGGTGATATTGGACATCACATTCGTCATGCAATTACTGGGTTTAGAACACCTCATATAATTGGTTCGAAAGATGAAGATTTATACTTTGTAGCATCAGATGCAAGAGGTTTAACTAAAACACGACAACCTTTGATTCTTTTCTTTGATTCTCCTGAACAATATGAAAAGCATTGTCATGTAACTGTATCTGAAAGAGTTAAGCATGCATGGCAACAGAAAAATATGGCTGCATTGAAAGATTAAATTTAATTTGTTTAATATTTATTGAATAATTTTTTATTTACTATACTACTTTTATATTTTACTATACTATTTTCATATAGTAAAATACTTTTTATTTATACTTGGGCTTATATTTCATCATCATTGTCAACAACAATATCAACTGTTTCTGGCGCATCTACTTTAATATATTTGTCTAAATAACGATATATTCGATTTATGTCAAGTTTGGTTATATTATAATTTTCAAATATTGCTGTTATGTTTGCATCTGATAATAAATGCTTATTTCTCAAATCAATAAAAAATGAAAACATATCTGTTTTATCCATACCTAATTCTTGACACAAATTTTGAATAAAAAGAGTATTATTATATTCTGTTGAATATTTTGTTAATACTTTCGTAAAACGTACTTCAGCTTGATTATATTTTGGCTTTTTTACAAAATAATCATGATACAATTTATTATTTTTAAAAGTCTTTATTAATGAACTCATTTCATTAAATTGCCATATTTGTTTCTGAAATGTAATACGATCTATGTAATCCGCAAAACACATATTATCCAATATATTACAATAAAATGGTATTGATTGTTCCTTACTAACCTTTCCCAATACATCTATAATATTTTCATGCCATAATAAACCCACTATTGTTCTGTCTGTTTCATTCATTATTGTCAAATGTTCGTCTATTGAATAATGCTCATTTATCAGCTTTTTTGTTATTTTTCGGGTATCATCATTATAGGATTTCATTAAAAATATATTTTGAATTATATCATTGTTTAAAATATTTTCCTTGTTTTTATACAAATTATATATTGTAGACAACTTTCTTAAATCACCTTGAATAAATTGTATTACATTTGTCTTCACATTAACATCCAAATTTGGTATTAATTGTGTGACTATATCAGACACTTGTAATACAGTGGGTGCTTTTAATTCTATAACATGACATACTTTCATTAACTCCGTTATTTTTTTATCTATATGATAATTACCTATACATATTATTGGATTCATTGTTATTTCTTCAGTTTTTTGTTTTTTTGTCTTCTTTGGACGAATTATCTTTATTAATGAATTTATACCACCTTTATCACCACTATTCATTCCATCTATTTCATCCATTACTATTGCTATTTGTTTCACCTTTTTATAAAATAATGCCATTATATTTTTATCCGACATATTATGATTTGTTATCGATTCCATTATTGACTTATTTCTTATATCGCCTGCATCATACTTTACAACATCATAATTCAAATCTTTTAATATATTTATAACAAATTGAGTCTTACCTGTACCTGGCTCTCCATAAATATATATACCTCTTTTTGTTCCCAAATCTGATTTCGTCTTCTCAAAATTAGTCAAAATATTTTTCATATTTTTAACTTCTTGCTCTCGTCCCAATAATTTATTTATATTTATAGTGTCCATTTAATATAATGTATTGTTTTCTTTTTATGTAGGTTTTTTTGTAAACCTTGTTCTATAAAAAACTTTTTTATTATTTCTATACATTTTTCAGAATAATTATCGTAGCAATATGCTCTTATAAAATATAAGTAATTCAAAAATATTTGTCCCTTATAATAATATTGTTTAATAGCTATCCAATTTTTATAGTTTTCATATAACAAAATTTTAAACACATAATCATTGTCTTTTCTTATAGTTGTCCTAAAGTAATCTTCAATCTTATTACGGTTTATAAAACTACGAATTAAATAATGATTAAATATATACATATCTTTTGTTAAAAATATTTTTACCTTGTATAATACATATTCATATATAATATCAACTAACTCTTCAGGAAGCAATGCTACTTTTTGTAATAAAAGCTTTTCGTTGTTTTCTTTATCTTTTTCTGGTTCTTCAAAACTAGTGGTTTTTATTATGGTCATTTCTAAAATATATTAACAAATTTTTAATATATTTTTGCTAAAATAATTGTACTATTATCTTGTTATTCTGTTGTTGTTGTTGTTGTTATTCTGTTGTTGTTGTTATTCTGTTGTTGTTGTTATTCTGTTGTTGTTGTTATTCTGTTGTTGTTGTTATTCTGTTGTTGTTGTTATT
>Ga0114966_10000558_pt1 | contig 35524 bp, 33 predicted proteins | sample M_130207_XF_Meta_FD_87029 | JGI IMG/M metagenome (GOLD analysis project Ga0114966, IMG submission 87029) | Freshwater microbial communities from Lake Montjoie, Canada to study carbon cycling - M_130207_XF_MetaG | ecosystem: Environmental > Aquatic > Freshwater > Lake | place: Lake Montjoie... | reverse complement strand
ATTGACGGTCGGGATTTCCGGCAACGCCGGCGAGCGTGCCGCACCGGTGATGCCCAGCGCGCGCAGGCGGCCGGATTTTACCGGGGCGACCGCGGCTGCAATCGGTACGAAGGTTATCGCCACGTGTCCGCCCATCACGTCGGCAACGGCGGGCGCCGCGCCTTTGTACGGGATGTGCGCGATGCCGGCGCCGGTCAGCGTGTTGAACAAAACGAGCGCCAGGTGGTTCGAGCTGCCCACGCCGGCCGACGCGGAATTGAGCAGGCCGGGACGCGCTTTGGCGAGCGCTACCAGTTCGCCCACCGTGCGCGCGGGCAGCGTGGGATGGACCACCAGCACGTTGCTCATGGTCACCACCAGGCTCACTGGCGCCAGATCACGCAGCAGATCGTAGCCGAGTTTGGAGTAGAGGGCGGGGCTGCTTGCGAGCGCGGTCGTTCCCATGAGCAGGGTATAGCCGTCAGCCGCTGCACGGGCAACCGCTTCGGCGCCGATGTTGCCGCCGGCGCCGGGACGGTTGGCGACGACGACCGGCTGTTTCCACGCATCGCTCATTTGCTGCGCGATGGCGCGCGCGACGAGGTCTACCGAGCCGCCGGCGGGAAACGGCGCGATCATGGTCACGGGTTTCTCGGGGAAAGTTTGCGCGAGCGCGGCAGTCGCGGTTATTGCGAGCAAACCAATAGTGGTCGGCAGATTCCGCATGCGACAAGCGCTTTCCGTGAATGGCGGGGAGTTGCGGTCGGCGCACGCAGTGCGCTTCGGAAACGGATTGTAACGGCGGTGCGGTGCTCCAACAAGCGCCGCGCGGCCGCGCGGCTGCGTGCTAGAATTTCGCGCGCGGTCAGAGTGCCGTCGCCAACGGAGGGTTGAATCATGGGCCGGTCGCCGTTTGTTTTGGTCGGTTTGCTGTTTGCGTTGAGCGCCGGCGCGCACCACGGCTGGAGCGAATACGACAGCGCGAAAGTGTTGAACGTGACCGGGGTGATAAAGGAGGCGGGCTACGAGCATCCGCACGGTCACGTCAGGCTCGAGGCCGCCGGCAAGACGTGGCTGGTCGTGATGGCGCCGCCGTCGCGCATGGAAAACCGCGGCCTCGCGACTGCCGATCTCAAGCCCGGCACTACCGTCACGGTGGTGGGTTATCCCAATCGCGGCAAGCCTGAAGAGATGCGTGCGGAGCGTATTACTGTTAACGCCAAGACGATAGAACTGCGCTGATGACGGCGGCCCCGGGCGATGCGATACTGCGCGCGGTCGAGCAGAGTAAGCTGGCCGCCGCCATGCGCGGCGAACTGTGGCTGTATCCCGCGGTCGAAGTGCTGCATATCTGCGGGTTCGTGATTCTGGTGGGCGCGGCGATCATGTTCGATTTGCGCTTGTTTGGTTTTTCACGCGGCTTGCCGGTGCGCGATCTCGCGCGGCACCTGCTACCGTGGTCGTGCGCTGCGCTGCTCGTCATCGTGCCGACCGGTCTCATGATGTTTTCCGCGCATGCCGGCGATTTTGTCGACAACCGCGCTTTTGTGCTGAAGCTGACGCTGCTGATGTTTGCCGCGACCAATGCCGCGGCGTTTCATGCCGGGGTATTTCGCTCGGCGGCAAGCTGGGATCGCGACGTCGCCGCGCCGTTGGGTGCGCGGCTGCATGCGGCAGGTTCGCTGGCTTTGTGGATTGCGATCATTTCGTGCGGGCGGTTGATCGCTTATGTCTGAACTCGCCCCCAAGGATGCGTATCAATGAAACTTGACCTGACGCCCCGTCTCGGCTACCTGGCCGGTTTCCTGATGTCTGGCGGGTTGATCGCGTATGCGCTCTTCCTGCAGTACTACGAGTACCAGAACCCGTGCCCGCTGTGCATCCTGCAGCGCGTCGTCTATATCGTGTTGATGGTGGTGTTCCTGATTGGCGCGCTGCATGGGCCGCGCCGGACGGGCGTATATGTCTACAGCGCGCTACTCACGGTTGTCAGCCTGGTGGGCGCCGGCATTGCCACGCGCCATGTCTGGCTGCAGCATCTGCCCAAGGACAAGGTGCCCGAGTGCGGTCCGGGCTTGAACTATATGCTCGACCGCTTTCCGCTGGTGGAAGCGTTCGCCAAGATATTCCGCGGTTCGGGCGAGTGCGCCGAAGTCGGCTGGAAACTGCTGGGGCTATCGGTCGCCGAGTGGTCGCTGGTGTGGTTTATCCTGCTCGGCGCCTGGGCGGTTTATATCGCGGTGGCCGCGCGCCGGTAACAACAAGGACGTTGTGCGCCTACGCCGGGATGTGCGGCGTTCGTTCCCTACGTCCGGATGTGCGGCGTTCGTTCTCTTCGCCGGGATATTCGGCGTTCGTTGCTACCTACGCCGAGATGTCAGGCGTCAGTTGGCGCTCAAGTTGCGTGATCTGGTCTTTGACCTGCAGCTTTTTTCTCTTGAGGCGCTGCAGCTGCAGCTGGTCCTGGCCGGGTTTGACGCCCAGTTTGGCAATGACGTCGTCGAGATCGCGGTGCTCGAGTTGAAGTTCGTAAATGCGTTGTTTGAGTAGCTCGAGATCAGTCTGCATGGGCAGGCCCTTCCATCCAGATGGTGAGAAAAGTATAGACCTAAACCGCGGGCGGGCAAATAGTTTTGCGGCCGGTGCGCAGGAATGGCAGTATGGACAACATAAGCCAATGTTTTTCCATAAATTCTACTTTAGCTGACCGACGCAGCGCGTTTTTCAGGCGGGAACCATGGGAATCAGCATCAATGTAAACGGCGCGACGCATAGCGTCGACGCCGACGGCGAGACGCCGCTGCTTTATATCCTGCGCAACGACCTGAAGCTGAAGGGCGCGCGCTTCGGCTGCGGAATCGGTTCCTGCGGCGCGTGCACCGTCGTCATCGACGGCAAGGCCGTGCAGTCATGCGATATTTCGCTCGCTGCCGTGGCGGGCAAAGGCATAACGACCCTGGAAGGGATCGGCAGCCGGGAGAAAATGCATGCACTGCAAAGCGCGTTTGTCGCCGAGCAGGCCGCGCAATGCGGTTATTGCACCAGCGGCATCATCATGACCGCCTACGCGCTGCTGGAGCGCAACGCGCATCCGAGCGACGCGGAAATATGCGCAGCGCTCGACGGCAACATCTGCCGTTGCGGCACGCACGCGCGCATACTGCGCGCCATCAAGAACGCGGCGGAGGCGGCGCCATGAATGCGCCGCGTAAATTGCCGGGCAACCTCGAAACCAATCGCGCGCTCGAGCGCTGGCTGCGCATCAACGCTGATGGCACGGTGACTGTCTATACCGGCAAGGTCGAAATCGGCCAGGGCATTCTGACCGCGATCGAGCAGGTGGTTGCCGACGAGCTTGATGTCTCGCCGCAACGCGTGCGCCTGCAGACTGCGAGTACCTCGCATGGGCCCGACGAAGGCATTACGTCGGGCAGCCGTTCCATCGAGGAGAGCGCGGTCGCATTGCGTTACGCCTGCGCCGAAGTGCGCGAACTGCTGTTGCAGCGGGCCGCGGCGAAGCTCGGCGTGTCGCTGGAGAAAACTACGGTCGTCGACGGCGAGGTGAGCGGCGGCGGGCGCACCGTCACCTACTGGGAATTGGCCGACGCACAGATGCTTAAGCGCGAAGCCTCCGCGCAAACCGCGCCCAAGGCGGCCAGCGAGCATAAATACATCGGTATCCCGGTACAAAGGCGTGACCTGCCGGCGAAAATTACCGGCATTCCTGCCTACATCCAGGACATGGACATGCCCGGCATGCTTTACGGGCGCATCGTTCGCCCGCCGGCGTATGCGGCGCGGCTCAAGTCGCTGGACGACACGGAAATCAAGGCGATGCCCGGTGTAACCGCAGTGGTGCGTGACGGCAGTTTCCTCGGCGTGGTCGCAGTGCGCGAGGAACAAGCGGTGCGCGCTGCGCGCGGGCTCGCCCGCAGCGCGCAATGGCACAACGACCAGACGCTGCCCGCCGAAATGACGCCGGGAGCCTATCTGCTCGCACAACCCGCGCGCGTCGATGTTATCAGCGAGAAATCTGACCCGATCATTAAGCAGCAGGGCGGGCAAATGTTGGCGGCCACTTACACACGGCCCTATATTGCACACGCGTCCATGGGTCCGTCGTGCGCAGTCGCGCGGTTCGACGGTGGCCATTACGAGGTATGGACGCACAGCCAGGGTATACATCCGCTGCGCCGCGACATGGCAAAGGCTTTGGGGATCGCCATCGATGCGTTAACGGTGACGCATGCCGATGGCGCAGGATGTTACGGGCATAACGGCGCTGACGACGTCGCGCTGGACGCGGCGCTGTTGGCACGCGCGGTACCGGGACACGCGGTGCAGGTGCAATGGATGCGCGAGGACGAATTTGCGTGGGAGCCGTATGGCCCGGCGATGGTCGTGAAAACCGGCGCCGCGCTGGACACTGCCGGTAATATCGTCGATTGGCAACTGGACTTGTGGAGCTATCCGCACAGCACGCGTCCGGAGGGCAAGGACGGGGTGAATCTGCTCGCCGCATGGCACCTCGCCGAACCCCAGCCGGCAGCGACACCGGCGAACCCGCCGCTGCCGGCGGGCGGCAGTCACCGCAATGCGATCCCGCTTTATGATTTTCCGAACCAGCGCGTGACCAATCATCTGGTGATGCAGTCGCCGCTGCGCGTGTCGGCTTTGCGCGCGCTGGGGGCGCATGCGAACGTGTTCGCGATTGAGTCATTCATGGACGAACTGGCACTCGCCGCGGGCGCTGATCCGGTCGAGTTCCGCTTGCGCCACCTCAAGGATCCGCGCGCACGCGCGGTGATCGAAATGGTTGCGCAAAAATCGGACTGGAAATCCGGCGCGTCCGGCGGCGGCACGCGCCGCCGCGGCATCGGGTTCGCGCGCTACAAGAACCTCGGGTGTTACGTGGCGGTCGTTGCGGAAGTCGACGTCGAGGCTGAGCCACGCGTGACACGGGCTTGGGCCGCGGTGGACGTCGGGTTGGCGATCAATCCCGACGGCGTCATCAACCAGCTCGAAGGCGGCATCATTCAGTCGGCGAGCATGACGCTGAAGGAGCAGGTCACCTTTGATCGCGAGCGTATAACCTCGCGCACCTGGGACGATTACCCGGTCATGAAGTTCAGCGAAGCGCCACAGGTCGAAGTGACGCTGATCAACCGGCCCGATTTGCCGCCGGTGGGCGCGGGCGAAGGCGCCACCGGCCCTACCGCCGCGGCGATTGCCAATGCGATTGCCGCGGCACTTGGCGCGCGCGTGCGCGACATGCCGTTGACGCGCGAACGCATCATTGCCGCGCTGGCGCAGTAGCTAAGCTTTGCGGCAAGAAAAACGCCGCGGTTCGCGCGGCGTTTTCGGGGAAAATTACGGCAACGCCGGGGGAGGAGGGGATCCCGGCATTGCCGCCGCTGCAGTGAGGCAGCGCCTTAAATTAATGTGGCGAGTCCATAAACGCGGCTGAGCAACGCTTCGAGATCCGCGTCCGCGACGTCGGCCGGCAACTCCGGGCTGGGCGCCGCTTGGGCTGGTTCGCGCAGCATCGGTATGACCGCGGAATCCCGGCCGGGATGCATCATTTCGCCCCCGTCGGTGCCGTTTCTTAGCCACTCGGCCGGCGCCGCTTTTACCGCCCTGTACTGATCCATGCAGATCACCATGTTCGTCTCCGTCAGCTGCCTGCTTGCTCTGTTGCCTATTCATCCGCAAGTTACAGGCCAACCAACGGTGGACCACTTCTGCGATGGCGATAAATTGTATTAACCTATTGTTTTTAAAATATAAATAATGATGTTCCGAGTGCTGGTAACCACCCTGCTGGCGGTTCGAAAAGCGCCGTAGCGCCGACGATTTGATGACAGGCTGCCGACCGCCGCTACAGTCGGCCTTGGTATCGGATTTGAGCGGAACCCCAGGACAGGGCCGCTGCACGCAGCGCGCGGCGTTTTCGCAGCGCGCAAGGCACCACCTGTCTACATATTCGGATAGTTCGGCCCGCCACCGCCTTCGGGCGTGACCCACACGATGTTCTGCGTCGGATCCTTGATGTCGCAGGTCTTGCAGTGCACGCAGTTCTGCGCGTTGATTTGCAGGCGCGGCTGGGAGCCGTCGTCGTTGCGCACGATTTCATACACGCCCGCCGGGCAATAACGCTGCTCAGGCGCATCGTATAGCTCGAGATTGACGTTGACCGGCACTGACGCGTCTTTCAGCGTCAAGTGGCAAGGCTGATCTTCGCTGTGATTGGTGTTCGAAATAAATACCGAAGACAGACGATCGAATGTAAGCACGCCATCGGGCTTGGCATAGGCGATAGGCGCGACGTCGGTTTTTTTCACGAGCGTTTCATTGTCGGCATGGTCGTGGTGCAGCGTCCACGGCGCGCGGCCGCCGAACACGACCTGGTCGATACCGACCATCATGGTGCCGGTGTACAGCCCTTTGCTCATCCACGGTTTGAAATTGCGCGCGCGATGCAGTTCGTCGTACAGCCAGCTTTGTTTGAATGCTTCGGGATAGCTCGCAAGTTCGTCGGATGTGCGGCCGGCGATGACCGCTTCAAACGCCGATTCCGCGGCGAGCATGCCGGACTTGATCGCGCAGTGACTGCCCTTGATGCGTGACGCATTGAGAAAGCCTGCGTCGTCGCCGACGAGGCAGCCGCCGGGAAATACGAGCTTGGGCAGCGCCTGCAGGCCGCCGGCAGTGATTGCTCGCGCGCCATAGGCAACACGCTTGCCGCCTTCGAGAAACGCGCGGATCGTTGGGTGCGTTTTGTAGCGCTGAAATTCTTCGTAGGGGCTCAGGTAAGGATTGGTGTAACCGAGGCCGACCACGTAGCCGATGGCGACCAGGTTGTTTTCCATGTGATACAGGAACGAGCCGCCGTACGTATCCGAACCGAGCGGCCAGCCGGCGGTGTGTATGACGAGCCCTAACTGATGCTTTTCGGGTTTGATCTCCCACAGTTCTTTCAGGCCGATGCCGTAGACCTGCGGGTCGACGCCGTCGCGCAATTTAAAACGTTCCTGCAACTGCTTGCCGAGATGGCCGCGGCAGCCTTCAGCAAAGAACGTGTACTTGGCATGCAGTTCCATGCCGCGCTGAAAGGCCGCGGTGGGTTTGCCGTCCTTGCCCACGCCCATGTCGCTGGTGGCTACACCCTTGACGCTGCCGTCGTCGTTGTAAAGCACTTCAGCCGCGGCGAAACCCGGAAAAATTTCCACGCCCAGGCTTTCGGCCTGCTGGCCGAGCCAGCGGCACACGTTGCCCAGGCTGATCACGTAATTGCCGTGGTTCTGAAAACATCCTGGCAGCAGGAAATTCGGCACTTTGAACGACGATTTCTCGGTGAGGAAAAAAAAGCGGTCTTCGCTCACCGGCGCGTTGAGCGGGGCTTCCAGTTCTTTCCAATTGGGAAACAGTTCAACCATCGCACGCGGGTCCATCACGGCGCCCGAGAGTATGTGCGCGCCGACTTCGGAGCCTTTTTCGATCACGCAGACGCCGATTTCCTGGCCGCGTTCCACGGCTAGTTGTTTTAAACGGATGGCTGCCGCGAGGCCGGCAGGGCCGGCGCCGACAACGACTACGTCATAGTGCATCGATTCGCGTTCGCTCACCGTGTGTTCCTTGTGTGTCGTCAAATCAGAAGGCGATTTTATACCGCCGGGCCATGTCGTGGAAAATCAGGCGTGTTGCAGAATATGCCGCGCGCAGGTGATGCCGCTTCTTACCGCGGATTCGATGGTCGCCGGGTAATCGCTGGCCGTGTAATCGCCGGCGAGATAAAAATTACCAAGCGGAGTGATTTGCGGCGGCCGCCTCACGCCCGGCGTGCACGCGAAGGTCGCGCGTTTTTCCGCGATCACGCGCGTCCACAGCGGGTCGGGCAGGGCGCCGACCTGCTCCTGCAGTTCGCGGTGCACGCGCAAACCGAGTTCTTCCTGGGTCAGGTCCTGGTGTTCGCCGGCGGCACTGATCACGGCGCCGACGAGGCCGCGCTGCCCGCACAGGGTCTCGCGGTCGAACACCCAATGTACGAGGCCGCGCGTCAATCCGAGCATGGACGATGGCAGTTTTACCGGCGCCGGATACTGCAGCCACACCGAATGGATGGGTTGGTAAAGCAGGCGCTCTATGGTGGTTGCGATTTCGGACAGTGCGGTGATGCCGATCAGAAAAGCATTCACCTGGTGTGGCGAGATGGCGCAGATGGCGTGGCTGAAATTCGCGCGCTGGTTGTTCGCCGTGATTTCGAAGCCGGCGGCGAGCGGATCAATCGCTGTTACGCGTTGCGAGCGCAGCACTTTGCCGCCGCGCTGTTCGACGAAAGTTGCCGCGGGATCGGGAAACAAGGCGGACAAATCCACACGCGCGAGCACGAGATCGCTGGCCGCGCGGCCGGCATTGAGACTGTCGCGCAGCACGTTCAGAAAAACCTGCGCGGAAGCGCCGGCAGGCGGCGTATTGAGCGCCGCGACGCACAAGGGGCGCCACAGAACGCGGCGGAGTTTCTCGCTTTGACTATGCTGCTTGAGCAGCAGCTCGACGCTGATGTCTTGGGCGAGCGTAAAACGGGTCGCGCGCAGCGCAGCCAGAAAACGGGCTGCAGAGACTTTCTCCGCGATGCTGAGGCCGTCTGCGCGCAGCAGGCCGATCAGCAAATGCAATGGCGCCGGCAGGCGCGCCGCGCGCAGATGAAATTCATCCTGCACGTGCCACGCGAGCGGCAAGCGCAGCAATGCCTGCGCGTGCGCCGGGTTTACGAGCTCTATCAGGCGCAGCGTTTCGACATACGCGCCGATCAGGATGTGCAGCCCGTTATCGAGCGCAACGTCGCGGTAATCGACCCGTCGCGCGCGTCCGCCGAGCTGGCCGGCGGCTTCGAACACGGTCACTGGCACGCGCTGCTCCGCGAGCGTGGCCGCCGCTGCCATGCCGGCGTAACCGCCGCCGATTACCGCGACATGGATCATCTTGGCGGCGCGTGTGCCGGCGTCGGCATGCTGGAACGCAAAACGGCGCAAATCAGTTGCGGATCGATGCTCCCTCCAATTCGCCTAATCGAGTTTCAATCCGGTGTCGCGTATGAATTTGGTCCATTTCGCGACTTCGCCGCGCATGAACGCGCTGACCTCGGCGGGCGCAGAACTGGAGGATTCGAGTCCCTGCGCCGCGAGCTTCTCCCGGATGTCGGGCAGCTTCAGCATGCGGTTCGTCTCGGCGTTGAGTTTGTCGATGATGTTCTTCGGCGTGTGCGCAGGCGCCAGCAATGCATACCACTGGATGACTTCGAATCCAAGCAGGCCTGCCTCGGCTACGGTGGGGAGTTCCGGCGCCGCGCTTGCGCGGGCCTTGCTCGTAACGGCCAGTGCCCGCAAGCGGCCGGAACGCGCATGCGCAAGCGCAGCCGGCATGCTGGGGAACATGATCAGCACCTGGCCGCCGAGCAGGTCGGTGACGCCAGGTGCTGCGCCTTTGTAGGGGATATGCGTCATTTCGACGCCGGCCATGTATTTGAACATCTCGGCCGCAAGATGCGGGGCGCTGCCGTTGCCGGCGGACGCGTAATTCACCTGGCCGGGACGGGATTTGAGGAACTGGATCAATTCGCTTACGGATTTTGCTGCGACGCTGGGGTGCACGACCAGTATGTTGGGTGCCGTGCCGAGCATGGATATCGGCGCAAAATCGTTGATCACGTCGTAGGGCAATTTTTTGATGGCGGGATTGATGCCATGCGAGGCAGTGTAGGCCACGATCAGCGTGTAGCCGTCCGGCGCAGCCCTCGCGGCAAGTTCGCTGCCTATGGTTCCGCCCGCGCCCGCGCGGTTGTCGACTATGAACGGTTGCTCGAAGCGATCACTGAACTGCTGGGCGATCAGGCGCGCAAGCAGGTCGGAACCGCCGCCGGGAGTCACCGGCACGATGATGCGTATCGGCTTGTCTGGATACTGGGCGGCCGCAGCATACGACGCCGCAAGCAGGGTCACGACGGCAAGAACGGCGGCGCGTTTGCGTGCCGTTTTTTTAGAACGCATAGCGCCGCAGTCCACCGTCCACAGGCATGACGGCTCCCGTGATGTAACCGGCAACCGGTGAAGCGAGAAACACGGCGAGGCACGCGAGTTCTTCCGGTTCGCCGTAGCGGCCCATCGGAATTTCCTCTTTCGATTGTTTGGCGCGAAATTCCGGCGTGTATTTGCGGCGGATCTGCTCGCTCATGATGCGGCCGGGCGGAATGCAATTGACTGTGATGCCGTGCTGGCCGACTTCCCGCGACAATCCCTTGGCCCAGCCGTGCATCGCCGCCTTCGCGGGTGTTGCGGCGAGCAAACCATCGGGTTCTGATTTCCCCGTGATATTGATGATGCGTCCCCATTTGTGTTTGATCATGTCCGCGAGCGCGGCGTGCGTGAGCTGGCGCACACGGATGAAATTGAGCGTCATCACCTCGCTCCACTCCGATTCCGGCGCATCGACCGGGATCGGCGGCCGGCTGCCGCCGGCGCAGTTGATCAGGATGTCGATCTGCCCCAGCCCTTTGAGCGCTTCCTGCACGAGTTTTTGCGGCGAGCCCTCTTCCATCACGTCGACGACCTCGATATGCGGCGGCGTGCCGCCTGCAGCGACGATTTCCTTGGCGAGGGCTTCCAGCAGTTCGCGGCGGCGCGCGGCAATGCAGATCTTTACGCCCTCGGCGGCGAGTCCCTTGGCGATGGCGCGCCCTATGCCCTGGCTCGCGCCGGTGACGAGCGCGGTTTTGCCTTTCAGTTGCAGATCCATTCCAGTTAGCTCCTCGGTAGAAATTTGATTTAACAAGCAGAATGCGTAGACTTTATTTTAAGGATTGCGGATCAGCCCCGCACTAACCTTTTACCCAGGTTCGCCACGCTATCCACAGTTTGCGTAACGGCGTGAGCGAGGTGCGTTGTGTGAGCACCTGCATGCCGTCGGCGCGGATCTCGGCGAGCACGGTCTGATAAATCGCCGCCATCACCAGCCCCGGACGCTGCGTCTTGCGGTCGCCGGCGGGCAGCGCGGCAAAAGCGTCGCGGTAATAGCCCAGCGCGCGTTCGGTCTGGAACTCCATCAGCTGCCGGAAGTTGTCGCCGGCGCGCGCGTGCATGATGTCGGCGACGGACACGTTGAAGCGCGCGAGCTCGTCGAGCGGCAAATAGACGCGGTCGCGGCGCGCGTCTTCCCCGACGTCGCGGATGATATTGGTCAGCTGAAATGCCATGCCGAGGTTTTCGGCGTAGCCGAGCGTGCGCGGATCGGCGTAGCCGAATATCTCTGCTGACAAGAGGCCCACTACGCTCGCCACGCGATAACAGTAGAGCTTCAGCGCGGCGAAGTCCGCGTAGCGATGCTGCGTGAGGTCCATCTCCATGCCGTCGATGATTTCCAGCAATCTGGTCTGCGGCAGATTGAAAGGGGTCACCACGTTTGTCAGCGCTTGTGCGACCGGATGGCGGGCGGTGCCGGCATATAGTGCTGCGACTTCGGTGCGCCACCAGGCGAGCTTGGTGCGCGCGATGTCGACGTCGGTGCATTCGTCGACGACATCATCGACCTCGCGGCAAAACGCGTACAGCGCGGTGATCGCGCGCCGCCGTGCGGGCGGCAGAAACAGAAAGCTGTAGTAAAAGCTCGAGCCGCTTTGCGAGGCTTTTTGCTGGCAGTATTGGTCGGGAGTCACGGCTGCGCGGGATTCAGGGTGCAGGATTCAGCGGAGAGAAAACGTGCGGGCGAACATCAATATCCAATCGCCGGAGCGTAGCACGGGGCGGCGGCGAAACACGTCGTACCCCGCGTTTTCGATTTTGGCGAGTATGCGTTCGCCGCCGGCGATGATCATGCGCATTTCCAGTCCGAGGCGCCCGCCGAGCACACGGCCGAGCGGCGCGCCGTCGAGCAACATGCGGCGCGTGCGTCCGACCTCGAACGCCATGAATGCGCGCCACGCGTCATTCGCCTCCTGGGCGGCGATTTGCGTTTCGCTGATATGGTGGCGGGCGAGTTCGTCCTGCGGCATGTAGATGCGTCCGTTCGCGTAATCGATGGCGATGTCCTGCAGAAAATTGATGATTTGCAGGGCCGAGCAGATGTTGTCCGACCACGCGTTGTTTCGCGGCGTTGCGGCGCCGTAGAGTTCGAGCAGCAGCCGCCCGACCGGGTTGGCGGAGCGCCGGCAGTAGTCGAGCACGTCGGCGAGATCGGCGTAGCGTTTTTTGGTGACGTCCTGCGCGAATGCCGACAGCAGGTCGTGGAACAGGCTGATGGTTAAACGCTGCTGCGCGATCATCGGCGCCAATTCCTGGAAGAGCGCGGTATGCGGCTGCGCGCCGCTCTCTATGCGGCGCAATTCATCGCCGAAGCCGGCGAGCAGGTCGAGTCTTTCGCGGTCCGGCAAATCGCCTTCGTCGGCGAAATCGTCGGCCGTGCGCGCGAAGCGGTAGATGAGTTCTACCGGTTTGCGCAAACGCGCCGGCAACAGCACCGACGCAACAGGAAAATTTTCGTAGTGGTCGATACTCACGCAAGTTGCCGGGAAACGACCGGTATTACAACGGCTTAACGGGATTACGCACGTCATTCGGCCGGTATTCGAAGCTGACGAGCGGAGGTAATTATATTACAATCAAAGCGTTGCGAAAGTGGCGGAATTGGTAGACGCACCAGATTTAGGTTCTGGCGCCGAAAGGCGTGGGGGTTCGAGTCCCTTCTTTCGCACCACTACCGGTTTCGTCGAATGTTCATGGCATAAACGTGCAATCAGCAAGGAACTCAGGAAGAAATGATGGCGGCAACTTTGGAAAATATCAGTCAGCTCGAGCGGCGTCTTAACATTTCGCTGCCTTCTCAGGAAATCGATAGCGAGGTGCAGACGCGTCTCAAGCAGCTCGCGCGCAACGTCAAGATGCACGGCTTTCGTCCCGGCAAGGTGCCGCTGAAAGTCGTCGCGCAGCAGTACGAAGACCAGGTGCGGCGCGAGGTGCTGGGCGACGCCCTGCAGAAAAGTTTCGGCGACGCGGTGCGCGCGCAGAACCTGAAAGTGGCCGGCTACCCGCGCTTCGAGCCCAAGGGTGAGTTGGGCAGCGTTGCGCAGGTCGAATTCAGCGCGACCTTTGAGATCTATCCGGAAGTCACGGCCAGCGACATGAGTAAAGTCGTGATCAAGCGGCCGCTGACGACTGTCAGCGAAGCCGAAGTCGACAAGACGCTGGAGATCATGCGCAAACAGCGCGCGACCTACAGTACTGTCACGCGGCCGGCGGCGCTGGGTGACAAGGTCACCATCGATTTTGTCGGCAAAACCGACGGCAAGGAGTTCGAAGGCGGCAAAGGCGACGACTTCGCGCTGACGCTCGGCGAAGGCCGCTTCCTCAAGGATTTCGAGAATGAGGTCGTAAGTCTCAGCGCAGGGGCTTCTAAGGTATTTGAAATACGCTTTCCGGAAGACTATCATGGAAAAGAATTAGCGGGAAAAACCGCTACTTTCGACGTAAAGTTAAAGCAGGTTTCAGGGGCGCAGCTGCCGCCGGTCGATGCTGATTTCGCAAAGGCGCTGGGGGTGGCGGATGGCAACCTGGAAACGATGCGCAAAGAGGTTCGCGAGAATCTCGAGCGCGAAGTAAAGCGCCGCATCAGCGCCCGCGTGAAAGACCAGATCATGCAGGCGCTGATCGACACCACCAAGGTGGACGTGCCGAAGTCGCTGGTGGAGCTTGAAATCGAGCGCATGCAGGGCGCGGCACAGCAGGACCTGGAAGCGCGCGGGTTGAAGGGGCAGAACATGCAACTGCCGCGCGATTTGTTCGAGCAGCAGGCGCAACGGCGCGTGACGCTGGGCCTGATACTGGCGGAAGTGGTAAAGACGCACGCGTTGCAGGCCAAGCCTGAGCAGGTGCGGGCGATGGTTGAAGAGCAGGCGCAAAGTTACGAGCAGCCCGAGCAGGTGGTTAAGTGGTACTACCAGTCGCCTGAGCGGTTGCGTGAGATTGAGTCCATGGTGGTCGAGGAAAACGTCGTCACCTGGGCGCAGGCGACCGCGCAAGTTGAAGACAAAGCGACCGATTTCGACGAATTGATGGGGAACAGCAAATGATGCAGCCGAACTGGCAGCGCACGAACATGGAACCGCAGGGGCTCGGCTTGATCCCGATGGTGATCGAGCAAAGCGGCCGCGGCGAGCGCGCTTACGACATCTATTCGCGCTTGTGGAAGGAGCGCGTGGTGTTCCTCGTCGGCCCGGTGACGGAAGTGACGGCCAACGTCATCGTCGCCCAGTTGCTGTTTCTGGAGTCCGACAACCCCGACAAGGACATCTCGTTCTACATCAACTCGCCGGGCGGGTCGGTGTCGGCGGGGCTCGCCATTTACGACACGATGCAGTTCATCAAGCCCGACGTTTCGACCCTGTGCGTAGGCCAGGCGGCGAGCATGGGTGCGTTGCTGCTGACGGCGGGTGCCAAGGGCAAACGCTTCTGCCTGCCCAATTCGCGCGTGATGATTCATCAGCCGATGGGTGGTTTCCAGGGCCAGGCGTCGGACATCGAAATCCACGCCAAGGAAATCCTGTTTCTAAAAGGCAAACTGAACGAGATCATGGCCAAGCACACCGGCCAGACGATCGATACCGTCGAAAAAGATACCGATCGCGACAACTTTTTGTCCGCCGATCAGGCAGTAAGTTACGGATTGGTCGATAAAGTGCTGGTGAACAGAACAGAAACCGCGAAATAATGTCCTACAATACGGGCCAATAAGGAAAAAATCGTATGTCAGACAAGATCGGCGGCGAAAAACTGCTCTATTGCTCGTTTTGCGGCAAGAGCCAGCACGAAGTGCGCAAGCTCATCGCGGGTCCGTCGGTATTCATCTGCGATGAATGCATCGAGCTGTGCAACGATATCATCCGCGAGGAAACCCAGGGCGAACACGGCACCAAGGGCGCCAAGTCCGATCTGCCGGTGCCGCACGAAATCCGCGAGATTCTCGACCAATATGTAATCGGCCAGGACCTGGCGAAGAAAATCCTGTCGGTCGCTGTCTACAACCACTACAAGCGGCTGAAGAACCTGACCAAGAACGACGAGGTCGAACTCGCCAAGAGCAATATCCTGCTGGTGGGGCCGACCGGTTCGGGCAAGACGTTGCTCGCGCAGACGCTGGCGCGGCTGTTGAACGTGCCGTTCGTGATGGCGGATGCCACCACGCTGACCGAAGCCGGCTATGTCGGCGAGGACGTCGAAAACATCATCCAGAAGCTGCTGCAGAAATGCGACTACGACGTCGAGAAGGCGCAGCGCGGCATCGTTTATATCGACGAAATCGACAAGATTTCACGCAAGTCCGACAACCCGTCGATTACGCGTGACGTATCGGGCGAGGGCGTGCAGCAGGCGCTGCTGAAGCTGATCGAAGGCACGATAGCCTCGGTGCCCCCGCAGGGCGGCCGCAAGCACCCGAACCAGGAATTCGTGCAGGTCGATACCACCAATATCCTTTTCATCTGCGGCGGCGCTTTCGACGGCCTCGACAAGGTGATACGTGCGCGCTCGGAAAAAGGCGGCATCGGTTTTGGTGCGGAAGTGAAAAGCCGCGACAACCGCAAGGACGCCACCAAGGTCCTGCGCAGCGTGCAGCCCGAAGACCTGATCAAGTACGGCCTGATCCCGGAGTTCGTCGGCCGCCTGCCGGTGGTGGCGACGCTAGAGGAGCTCGACGAAGTCGCGCTGATCCAGATACTCACCGAGCCGAAGAACGCGCTCTTGAAGCAGTATCAGAAAATGTTTTCGATGGAAGGCGTCGAACTCGAAGTGCGCGACGCCGCATTGAAAGCAGTGTCGCGCAAGGCGCTGGAGCGCAAGACCGGCGCGCGCGGGCTGCGTTCGATCCTTGAGCAGACCTTGCTCGACACCATGTTCGACCTGCCGTCGCTCGACAACGTGATTAAAGTGGTGGTCGACGAAGGTTCAATCGGCACAGATACGCGTCCTATCCTCATCTATTCCGATCAACCCAAGGTGGCGGGTTCGGTATAATCTTACGCATGGACCTTCCCCCCGCGCCTGACTACGCCGCGAGGGGAGGTTTACACTGCTTGAATTGCCGGGGCTTGCCCCAACATATTCTTTGTATTGCTAATTTTGTACGCATTTTGTTCCCATTTCCGTTTCTCTATCAGGTAAAACCACATGTCCATTGCCAATGACCCGCTGACGAATATGGTGCAACTGCCGCTATTGCCCTTACGCGACGTGGTGGTATTCCCGCATATGGTCATTCCGCTCTTCGTCGGGCGCCCGAAATCCATCAAGGCGCTTGAAACCGCGATGGAAGCGGGCAAGAGCATCGTGCTGATCGCGCAGAAATCGGCCGCCAAGGACGAGCCCGCGCCGGAAGACCTTTACTCGATAGGCACGCTCGCCAATATTCTGCAAATGCTCAAACTGCCCGATGGCACGGTCAAAGTGCTGGTCGAGGGCAGCCAGCGCGCGCGCATCGACCAGGTCATGGATGCGACGACGCACTTCACGGTCGACGCCACGCCGATCGCGGCGGACAACGAAATCACCGCCGAAGTCGAAGCCATGCGCCGCACGCTGGTCGCGCAATTCGACCAGTACGTGAAACTAAACAAGAAAATCCCGCCGGAAATCCTGACGTCGCTGTCGGGCATCGACGAGCCGGGCCGGCTGGCCGACACCATAGCCGCGCACCTGCCGCTGAAACTCGAGCAAAAACAGGAAGTGCTCGAAATGATTGCCGCCAAAAAGCGGCTCGAGCACCTGCTCACGCTGATCGAAGGCGAACTCGACATCCTGCAGGTGGAAAAGCGCATCCGTGGCCGCGTCAAGCGCCAGATGGAAAAAAGCCAGCGCGAATACTACCTGAACGAGCAGGTCAAGGCGATCCAGAAGGAACTGGGCGAGCTCGAAGAGGGCGCCGATCTCGACGACATGGAAAAGCGCATCAAGACCGCGCACATGCCGAAAGACGCGCGCAAGAAAGCCGAAACCGAGTTCAAAAAGCTGCGCCTGATGTCGCCGATGTCGGCGGAGGCGACGGTCGTGCGCAACTACATCGACGCCATCGTGTCGCTGCCGTGGAAGAAAAAAAGCAAGATCAGCACCGATCTCGTCAAAGCCGAAGCCGTGCTCGACGAAGACCACTACGGGCTGGAGAAGGTCAAGGAACGCATCGTCGAGTACCTCGCCGTGCAGCAGCGCGTGGACAAGATGAAAGCGCCTATCCTGTGCCTGGTCGGCGCGCCGGGCGTGGGCAAGACCTCGCTGGGCCAGTCGATCGCGCGGGCGACCAACCGCAAATTTGTGCGCATGTCGCTGGGCGGCGTGCGTGACGAGGCCGAGATCCGCGGTCATCGCCGCACCTACATTGGTTCGATGCCCGGCAAAATCCTGCAGAACATGACCAAGGTCGCAGTGCGCAATCCGCTGTTTCTGCTCGACGAAGTCGACAAGATGGGCATGGATTTCCGCGGCGACCCCGCGAGCGCGCTGCTTGAAGTGCTCGATCCCGAGCAGAACCACACTTTCGTCGACCACTACATCGAAGTCGAGTACGACCTGTCGGACGTAATGTTCGTGGCGACTGCCAACACGCTGAACATTCCGCCCGCGCTGCTCGACCGCATGGAAGTGATACGCCTGTCGGGTTACACCGAAGACGAGAAAGTGCATATCGCGACCCATCACCTGCTGCCCAAGCAGATGAAGAACCACGGGCTGAAGCCGGAAGAGATAGTTGTTTCGGAAAGCGCCGTGCGCGACATCATCCGCTATTACTCGCGTGAAGCCGGCGTGCGCAGTGTCGAGCGCGAAGTCTCCAAGATCTGCCGTAAGGTGGTCAAGATGCTGGTCGTGCGCAAGGGCGAGAAGGCCGTGCGCAAGGTCGCCGTCAACGCGCGCAATCTCGACAAGTTCCTGGGCGTGCGCAGGTACACTTTCGGGCTCGCCGAGAAAAACAACCAGGTCGGTCAAGTCACCGGTCTGGCGTGGACGGAAGTCGGCGGCGAACTGCTGACGATAGAAAGCGCGGTCATGCCGGGCAAGGGCAAGACGATCACCACCGGCAAGCTCGGCGAAGTGATGCAGGAATCGATACAGGCCGCGTTATCGGTGGTACGCAGCCGCTCGCGCCGGCTCGGCATCGCCGAAGACTTCTACCAGAAGAACGACATCCACATTCACTTGCCCGAGGGCGCCACGCCGAAAGACGGCCCCAGCGCGGGTATCGGCATTTGCACCGCGATGGTGTCGTGCTTTACGGGCATTCCGGTGCGCGCCGACGTTGCGATGACCGGCGAGATCACTTTGCGCGGCGAAGTGCTGCCGATCGGCGGTCTGAAAGAGAAGCTGCTGGCGGCGCATCGCGGCGGCATCAAGACCGTGCTGATCCCGCAGGAGAACGTTAAGGACCTCGCGGAAATACCTGACAACATTAAAAACCGGCTCGATATCCATCCGGTGAAGTGGATCGATCAGGTGCTGGAAATGGCGCTCGAGCGCAAGCCCGAAGCACTTGCGGACAAGCCTGAAGCTGCACCTGTGCCGGCGGCGGAGCAACCGGCCGCGCCTGCAATCAAACACTGACGTGCGTGAGCACAAGGTGGTGCGGAAATTGCGGTGTGACAATTCGCACACCATGATTGAAATGATCGCCCGTAATTGCGGCCATTTGCTTGACACCGTGTTTTCGCGCTTGCTATAAATCATCTACAGGAACCCGTGCCCGGCATGGCGTAAAACGCGTGCCGGGTTTTTACTCCTGCCTTAGGTTCACCTGTCGGCTGTATTCAATTTTAAAAAGGGAGTTACGTGAATAAATCGGAATTGATTGAAGCTATCGCGAAATCTGCCGATATCTCCAAAGCGTCCGCCGAGAAGGCGCTGGATGGGGCGTTGGGCGCGATCAAGGGCGCATTGAAAAAAGGCTCTAGCGTCACGTTGGTAGGGTTCGGCACTTTCAAGGTCGGCAAGCGCGCCGCGCGCACCGGGCGCAACCCGCGCACCGGCGAGGCGATCAAGATCAAGGCCGCCCGCGTGCCCAAGTTCAGTGCTGGCAAGGCGCTCAAAGATGCGGTAAACTAGTGTTAATTCAGTAGTCTGAAAGCAGTCTCAAAACAGTAGTCAAAAGATTACACTTTGGGGTAGATGCGCAGTGCGTATCTACCCCAAATTCGTGGTAGCAGGCGTTTAAGCGTTTCCTTAGGTTACGGGTGCTTAGCTCAGCTGGTAGAGCGTCGCCCTTACAAGGCGAATGTCGGCGGTTCGATCCCGTCAGCACCCACCAGGGTCTGTAGTAGAACACCATGGGAGTGGTAGTTCAGTTGGTTAGAATACCGGCCTGTCACGCCGGGGGTCGCGGGTTCGAGTCCCGTCCACTCCGCCAGATCCACCAAGGCGAACCAGGGTTCGCCTTTTTTTTGGCGCGCGCATGGCGCGCCCCGACTTGGGCGCGTTTCATGGCGAAGCGCAGATTAGTTGCAGTAGCATGCATGCTTCATTTGCCGCGGTGAATTGACCTATGTTCGATCTCGTCCACAAGCACAAAAAGCTGATCCAGCTCATGCTGGCGGTCATCTTTCTGCCGTTTGCGTTTTTCGGCATCGACTCCTACTTCCGCAGCTCCGACGGCGGCAATCACGTGGCGACGATCAGCGGCCAGCCCGTCACCCAGCAGGAGTTCGCGATCGCCCTGCAGGAGCGCCAGAACTATCTGCAGCGTCTGATGGGCGGCCGCGTCGATCCGGCGATGCTCGACAGCTCCGAGCTGAGGTTCGCCGCACTCGACGGCATTATCCGCCAGCGCCTGCTGATCAACCAGGCGGTGCTCGGCAATGTGCTGGTTTCCGACGAGCAATTGCAGCAGGTGATCAGCGAGCAGTTGGCGTTTCAGGAAGACGGCAAGTTTTCGCACGCCCGTTACGTCGAGCTGCTCAAGCGCCAGAACATGACCGAGCTCGGTTTTGAAAGCACCCTGCGGCGCGACATCATGCAACAGCGCATGAACGGCGCCTATCTGTCGACGGCGATCGTGCCGAGTTCCGTGGCGGAGCGGCTGTTGCGCATCAATTCCCAGCAGCGCGAAGTCAGCCAGAGCACGCTCGATCCGGAAAAATTCGTGGCGCAGGTCAATGTCGAAGACGGCGCAATCAAGAATTACTATGACACGAATAAAACGGAGTTCCAGGTCGCGGAACAGGCGCGACTCGAGTACGTAACGCTGTCGCTGGACGCGATCGCCGCGCAGACTGACGCGACCGCCGAAGAGGTCAAGCAGTTCTACGAGCAAAACCTGAAACAGTACGCGAAGGGCGAAGAACGTCAGGCGAGCCATATACTGATTACGGCGGACGCCCAGGCGAGCGCCGAACAAAAGCAGGCCGCGCGCGCGAAGGCCGAGCAATTGCTGAAGCAGGTGAAGCAGAATCCGGCAAGCTTCGCCGAGGTGGCGAAGAAAAATTCGCAGGACCCGGGGTCCGCGGCGAAGGGCGGCGACCTCGGGTTTTTCCCGCGCGGCGCGATGGTCAAGCCGTTTGACGATGCGGTGTTCAGGATGAAGCCGGGCGATATCGAGGGGCTCGTCGAGTCCCAGTTCGGCTTTCACATTATCCGGCTCACCGCGGCGAAAGGGCACGGCTTCGACGACGTCAGGAAGCAGGTCGAACTCGATTTGAAGCGCCAGAAAGCCGGCAAGAAATTCGCCGAACTTGCCGAAGAACTCAACAACAAGGTATTCGAGCAGGGCGACAGCCTGAAGCCGGCCGCGGACGCAATGAAGCTCGGTATTCAAACTAGCGGCTGGGTCAGCCGTGCCGGCGGCGACAACAAGCTCCTGAACAGCCCGAAGTTGATGCAGGCGGTGTTTGCAGACGACGCCGTCAAGAACAAGCGCAATACCGAGGTCGTCGACGTCGGCAACAATACGCTGGTCTCGGCGCGCGTCATTGAATACAAGGCTTCCACCGTGCGGCCGCTCGACGAGGTCCGGGCCGCTATCGTCAAGCGGCTGACGCGCCAGCAGGCGGCACAGCTCGCGGCGAAGCAGGGGCGGGAATTGCTCGTGAAATTAAAGCAGGGCGACGCCGGCGAAGTCAGCTGGGGTGCCGCCAAGATGGCGACGCGTGAAAATGCGCAGGGCTATGCCGGCCCGGCGGTCGCCGAGATATTCAGGGCCGACGGCGGCAAATTGCCGGCCTATGCTGGCGTCGAGACCCCGCAGGGCGGCTACGTGCTGATGAAGATCACGCGCGTCGTGGACGCGGATGTGACCGATGCGGCCAAGCGCAAGGCAGCGGCGGATGAACTGCGCCAGTTGGTCGCCCAGGAAGAACTCAATGCTTACGTCGCGAGCCTCAAGCTCAAAGCCGACGTCAAAATACAGCAGGACCGGCTGGAGAAGAAACCGCAACAATAAGGCAGGATTCAGGATTCAGGGAAGCCCGAACCTGGCAACGTTTTTACTGAATCCTGAATCCTGAATCCTGCCTTCAAGCCATTCCTGCGGCAGTCGTGCTGAAACCACAGTCGACGTAGGTGATTTCACCGCTGACCCCGCTCGCGAGGTCGCTCATCAGGAACGCCGCCACATTGCCGACTTCGTCGGTGGTGACGTTGCGCCGCAGTGGCGCGTTCTCTTCCACGAATTTTAGAATTTTGCCGAAGCCGCTGATGCCGGCGGCGGCGAGCGTCTTGATCGGCCCCGCCGAGATGCCGTTGACGCGGATGCCCATGGGCCCAAGATTTTGCGCGAGATAGCGCACGTTGGCTTCCAGGCTCGCCTTGGCGAGTCCCATCACGTTGTAATTCGGCACCGCGCGCACCGCACCCAGGTAAGTGAGCGTCAACAGCGCCGCCTTGCGCCCCTGCATCATCGGCAGCGCCGCCTTGGCCAGCGCGGCGAAGCTGTACGAACTCACTTCGTGGGCAACGCGGAACGCGTCGCGCGTCAGGCCGTCGAGGTAGGCGCCGGCCAGCGCTTCGCGCGGCGCAAACGCAATCGAATGGATGATGCCGTCGAGACCGTCCCAGCACGCGCCGAGGTCGGCGAAAAGTTTGGCTATTTCTTCATCGCTTGCGACGTCGCACGGCAGCACGATGTCGCTGCCGAATTCGGCCGCCAGTTTCAATACGCGGTCCTTGACGCCTTCGCCCTGGTAGGTGAAAGCGAGAGTCGCGCCTTCGCGCTGCATCGCGGTGGCGATTCCGTAGGCGATCGAGCGGTTGCTGAGGAGCCCGGTGATCAGTACGCGCTTGCCGGCAAGAAATCCCATGGTAGACCGTTCCTCCAGAATAACGGCGTGATTATAGCCGATTGAAAGTCTGCTTTCGGCTCAAACCGCCGCGGCGGCCAGCAGTTCGCGCGTGTACGGATGCGCGGGAGCACCGAGGATGGCTTGAGTTTCCCCGCTTTCGACGATGCGCCCGTCCTTCATCACCAGCACGCGATGGGCGACAGCGCGGATCACCGCGAGATCGTGACTGATAAAAAGATAACTCATGCCGAGCCGTTGCTGCAGCTGGGCGAGCAGCTTCAACACCTGCTGCTGCACCGATGCGTCGAGCGCGCTGGTCGGTTCGTCCAGCAGCAGCAATGCCGGTTGCAGTGTGACCACGCGTGCAATTGCGATGCGTTGGCGCTGTCCGCCGGAGAACTCATGCGGATAGCGCCCCAGCATGTTTTCTTCAAGGCCGACTTCCTGCAGTGCGGCAACGATGCGGCAGCGCTGCTCGGCAGCGTCGAGTTCAGGAAAGTGCAGCCGGAGTCCTTCGCCGACGATCTGCTCGACGGTGCGGCGCGGCGACAGCGAAGAGAACGGATCCTGGAATACTACCTGGATGCGCTTGCGCAACGGCCGCAAAGTATTCTGCGGCATGCCATCGAGCCGCTGGCCGTCGAAATGGATCGCGCCGGAGCTCCGCTGCAGGCGCAGCAGGGACAGGCCGAGAGTGGTCTTGCCGGAGCCGGATTCACCGACGATGCCGAGCGTTTCGCCGCGCCGCAATTCAATATCCGCATCGCGCACCGCATGAAAATCGTCGTGGCGGAACCAGCCGCGCTTGATTGCGAAGGTGCAGGAGAGTTTTTCCGCGCTCATCAATATCGAAGCGTCGCCCGCCACCGGTTCCACCATGCGCTGCGGCCGGCTCGCCAGCAGGTGGCGCGTATAGTCGTGGCGCGGGTCCGCGAAAAGCGTCGCAGTAGCGGCGGTTTCCACCAAGCGGCCCGCCTGCATCACACCGACCCGGGTGGCAAAGCGGCGGACCAGGTTCAGATCGTGCGTGATCAGCAGCACCGCCATGCCGAATTCTTGCTGCAATTCGTCAAGCAGCGCGAGGATCTGCGCCTGCACCGTGACATCCAGCGCCGTAGTCGGTTCGTCGGCTATCAGCAATTTGGGACGGCAGGCCAGCGCCATCGCAATCATCGCGCGCTGCCGCTGGCCGCCGGACAATTGGTGCGGATAGCTTTGCACCCGCCGTTCCGGGTCGGTCACTCCGGTGCGGCGGAGCAGTTCCACGGCGCGCGCGGCCGCCGCGGCAGGCGTCAGCGCTTCGTGCAGTCTGAGGGTTTCGGCGATCTGGTTGCCGACGGTATAGAGCGGATTCAGCGCCGTCATCGGCTCCTGAAAAATCATGGCTATTTCACTGCCGCGTATTTTGCGCATGCCCGCTTCATCGCAGGCGAGCAGATTTTCACCTGCGGCTGCGGCGCGTTTGCCCGCATGCCAGCGGATTTCGCCGGCGTAGGCTGCATTCTGATTGAGCTGCAATATCGACAACGCGGTGACGGTTTTACCCGAGCCCGATTCGCCCACCAGCGCAAATTTCTCGCCAGCGGTGATGTCCAGCGAAATGCCGTCGACCACGCGTGCCGGGCCGAAGTTGACGCAGAGATCGCGTATCGACAGCAATGGGGCGCCAGTCATCATTCAGCCTTTGCGGGTGTCGAGCGCGGCACGCAGGCCTTCGCCGATGAAGATCAGCAACATCAATGTTCCCACCAGTACCGAGAAAGTGGTGAGCGATATCCACCACGCGTCGAGGTTGTTCTTGCCCTGGGCCAGCAGCTCGCCCAAGCTGGGTGTGCTTGGCGGCACGCCGAGCCCGAGAAAGTCGAGGCTGGTCAGCGCGAGTATCGCGCCGCTCATACGGAACGGCAGGAAAGCGATCACCGGCGTTAGACTGTTGGGCAGCAAATGCCGCCACATGATCTGCGGTCCGCTCAGGCCGAGCGCGCGCGACGCCATCACGTATTCGAGATTGCGATTGCGCAAAAACTCCGCGCGCACGTAGTCCGACAATCCCATCCAGCCGAACAGCGACAGCAATATCAGCAGCAACAGCATGCTTGGCTCGAACAGCGAGGCGAAGATCAGCAGCAGGTAAAGCTCGGGCATCGACCCCCAGATCTCTATGAAGCGCTGGAATCCGAGATCGACGCGGCCGCCGAAATATCCTTGTATCGCGCCCGTCAGGATACCGACGAGCATGCCAATTGCCGTCAGCGCCAGGCCGAACAGCACGGACAGGCGAAAACCGTAGATGAGGCGCGCCAGCACGTCGCGCCCGCGGTCGTCCGTACCCAGCAGGTTTTCGCGCGATGGCGCCGCCGGGTTGGGGCTGGGCGCGAAATAGTTCAGCGTGTCGAAGCGGTAGCGGTTGGGTGGATAAATTACCCAGTTGCTGCCGGCAGAGAGCTTATTGGCGATGAAGGGGTCGAGATAGTCGGTCGGCGTGATGAAATCGCCGCCAAAGGTGTTTTCCGGATATGTCTTGAAGAGGGGAAAGTAGAACTGGCCTTCGTAGCGCGCGATCAGCGGCTTGTCGTTGGACAGAAATTCCGCGCCCAGGCTCAACGCGAACAATACTGCGAGCAGCAACAGGCTGACAAAGCCGCGGCGGTCGGCCTTGAAGCGCAGCCATGCGCGGCGGCCCGGCGACAGCGAGCGTACCGTGGCGAGCGCCTGTGCCGCGGTGGGTTGTGCCGTGCTCAATTGCCGGCCTCGTTGAATTGCACGCGCGGGTCGACCAGTACGTAACAGAGGTCGGTGATGAGTTTGGTGACGAGGCCGATCAGCGTAAACAGGTACAGCGTGCCCATGACTACCGGATAGTCTCGCTTGATGACCGATTCGTACGACAAGAGGCCGAGACCGTCGAGCGAGAACAGAGTTTCAATCAGCAAGCTGCCGGTGAAGAAAGCGCCGATGAACGCCGACGGAAAGCCGGTGACCAGCGGGATCATGGCGTTGCGGAAAATGTGCTTGCAGAGCACCGCGCGTTCCGACAGGCCTTTTGCGCGCGCCGTCAGCACGTATTGCTTGCGGATTTCTTCGAGGAAGGTGTTTTTCGTCAACATGGTGGTGACGGCGAAACTGCCGATCACAGAAGCGACGACCGGCAGCGTGATGTGCCACAGGTAGTCGGTCACCTTGGCGGCAAGACCCAGCTGGCTCCAGTTGTCTGAGGTCAGGCCGCGCAACGGGAAAAGCTGCAGAAAGCTGCCGCCGCCGAACAGTACGAGCAGCGCCACGCCGAGCACGAAGCCGGGAATCGCATAGCCGACCAGTATGGCGGTGCTCGTCACCAGATCGAAGGCCGTGCCGTGGCGCACCGCCTTGGCTATGCCGAGCGGAACCGAGATCAGGTAGGTGAGAAAGAAAGTCCACAAGCCGAGGCTGATCGACACCGGCAGCTTGGCCTTGATGAGTGTCCACACATCCTGGTGCTGGAAGTAGCTGGTGCCCAGATCGAAGCGCGCGAAGCGGCCGAGCATTTCGACAAAGCGTTCGTGCGCTGGCTTGTCGAACCCGTAGAGCGCCTTGATCTCGGCGAGTTTCTCGGGGTCGACGCCGCGGCTGCCGCGGTAGATATTGCTGGTCGATGCGGCGACCTCTTCGCCGCCCTGGCCGCCTTTGAGGAGTTGCACCATCTGGTCGACGGGGCCGCCCGGCACGAACTGGATGACCGCGAAGGTCAGCAGCAGCACGCCGAACAGCGTCGGGATCATCAGCAGCAGGCGCTTCGCAATGTATATCCACATGTTCTTCTACCGGCCTTCCGGTTTGACCCACCACGCCTTGAGCATCCAGTCGTCCGGCTGATAATACAGCGGCTGCTGCTGCGGGATGCCGAAACGGTTCTTGTAGGCAACGCGGTGTACGGTGTTATGCCAGTGCGGAATCATGTAGTGGCCGGCCAGCAGCGCGCGGTCGAGCGCGCGGCAGGCCGTCACCAGCTCGTCCCGGCTCTCGGCCGTGAGTGCTGCCTGCACGAGGCGGTCGATGCCGGGGTTTTTCAGGCCCATCAGGTTGTGCGATCCCTTTTCGTCGGCATTGTCGCTCGCGAAACGCAGAAATAATTCGTTGCCGGGACTCTGGCTCGACAGAAACCAGTGCACCATGATGTCAAAATCGAAATCTTCAATGCGTTTGGAGTAGAGCGCCGCATCCAGCACGCGGTACCTGACCTGGATACCGAGTTTTTCAAGGCCGCGCGCAAACGGGGCGACTACGCGTTCCCAGCTGCGGCGGTCGATCAATATTTCGAATTCGAACGGTTCGCCCCTGGCATTGCGCACCGCGCCGTCGCGGTACGTCCAGCCTGCCGCGGTCAGCAACTCGCGCGCCTGGCGCAGGTTCTCGCGCAGCGAGTTGGGAGGGGTGGTCGTGGGCTGCGGTTCGACCGCGCCAAAAACCGCGGGCTCGAGGTACTTGCGCACGGGTTCCAGCAATTTGAGCTCGGCGGCGGTGGGCGCGTCGCGCGCCGCCATGTCACTGTTGGTAAAAAAACTGTAGGTGCGCGTGTACTGGTTGTAGAAAAGCTGGCGATTCATCCATTCGAAATCCATGGCCAGTGCGAGCGCCTTGCGCACGCGCACGTCCTGGAACGGCGGCCGGCGCAGGTTGAATATATAGCCCTGCATACCCTGCGGATTGCGGTGCGTCAGTTCGCGCTTGATGATCTCGCCGCGCGCAAACTTCGGTCCCGTGTAGCCGCGCGCCCAGTTCTTGGCGACATTTTCATGGTTGAAATCGAATTCGCCGGCCTTGAAAGCTTCGAGCCGCACAAGTTCGTCTTTGTAGAAGCGGAACGAAACGCGGTCATAGTTATACATGCCGCGCCGCGCCGGTATCTGCGCGGCCCAGTAGTTGAGGTCGCGCCGATAGGTGATATTTTTGCCCAGATCCATGCGATCGATCACGTAAGGGCCGCTGGCAATCGGCGGTTCGAGCGTAATTTTTTCGAACGGCTTTCCCTCGCCCCATTTGCGCGAAAAAATGGCGAGCTGGCCGACGATCATGTGCAGATCGCGGTTGCGGCGCTTGAATTCGAAGCGCACGGTACGCGCGTCGACCGTCACGATGGCTTTCACGTCGGTCAGCATGGCGCGGTAGATCGGGCTCGCTGCCTTGCTGATGAGCATGTCGTATGAATGCTTGATGTCTGCCGCGGTGACCGGGTCGCCATTGGAGAAGCGCGCTTTGGCGTTGAGCCGGAATGTGATCGAGAGGCCGTCGCGCGCCAACTGCATGTCCTCGGCGAGCAGGCCGTAAATGCTCAGCGGTTCGTCATCGCTTTGCACGACAAGCGTGTCGAACATGAGGTCGGTCATGCCGGCCGGTGAAGTGCCTTTGAGCGTGAATGGATTGAGCTTGTCGAACGAACCCAGGTTGGACATATAGAGTTCGCCGCCTTTGGGCGCGTCAGGGTTGACGTAATCGAAGTGGGTGAATCCCGGGGGATATTTCGGCGTGGCGCCGAGGGCGATGCCATGGGCGGCGGCGGCCGGACCGCAGAACGCCAAAGCAGCGCAACCGGCGACCAGCGTGCGTATCAGGCGATTCATGGAGGGTTCGCGCATGGCGCGAGTTTAGCGAAAGCGCCGCGTGGCGTCACGCCGCGCACGGCGCAATCAGCGCGGCTTTTGCGCCAGCACTATTTTCTTCGAGCCGTTGCTCGCAACGGCTTTTTTGGCGGAGCCGGGTTTTCGTGCCACCTTATTGGCGGTTTTTCCGCCTTTGCGCGAGGCAAGCTTCGTGGATTTTTTCGGTGCCTTGGCGACCGTCACCTTGGGTGCGGGCAGGTCCGGTAGATACGGCGTGGCGCTGCCGCCGGAGGGAACCAGCAGCGTGGCGCCGGAGGCCACGCCGCGTTTCGGTGCTATGCCGTTGACTTGTTTCAGCTGCGCTACGCTGATTCCATATCGCGTCGCGATGCGGTCGACGGTTTCGCCCGCTTTCAGCTTGTAGGCCTGCCACGACACCAGCGGCTGCTCGTTGGATTCGAGATTCAAGTGAAAACTTGCGGCCTTGTCGGCGGGAAACAGCAGTACGCGCTCGCCGTCGGCCTTGATTACGGGCCGGCTGTTGCCCGGGTTCAGCGACAGGAATTCTTCGACCGGCATATTGGCGAGCTTGGCGGCGAGTTTGACGTCGATATGCTTGGTGGTGGTGACGGCGACGAAGTAGGGCTGGTTTGGTACTTCGGCGAGATCGATGCCGAATTGAGACGGATTGGCAATGATGTTTTTCACCGCCTGCAGCTTGGGCATGTAATAGCGCGTTTCATTCGGCATGCTGAGGCTGCGGTAGTCGGTGGCGAGGCCCCTCGCCAGGTTTTTGGCGATCGCGCGCGACACCGCGCCTTCGCCCCAGTTATAGGACGCGAGTGCCAGATCCCAGCTGCCGAACATTTCGTAGAGCTTTTCGAGGTAATCGAGCGCCGCGTTGGTGGCCGCCATGACGTCGCGCCGGCCGTCGTACCAGAAATTCTGCTGCAGCCCGTAGTGCTTGCCGGTCGACGGTATGAACTGCCAGATGCCCGACGCGTGCGCGCGGGAGTAGGCGACGGGGTTGTACGCGCTTTCGATGATGGGCAGCAGCGCGATTTCGCTCGGCATGCCGCGCTTTTCGATCTGCTCGACGATGTAATAGAGGTAACGGCTGCTGCGCTGGACGGTGCGCGCGATGTAATCGGGGCGCTTGGAAAACCATTCTTCCTGCTCGGTGACGAGCGGGCTCGTCATGTCGGGCAGGCCGAAGCCGGTGCGTATGCGCTGCCACAGGCTGGTCGGCGCGGTGGTCAGGTCCATCACGATGGGTTGTCGCAGGGGGGGCGGTACCGTTGCAGTGGCAGCGGGCGGCGCTTGAAGGGCAGGCGCTGCGCGTTCGCTTTCGTCGGATGCGGTTGGGGCGGCATCCAGGGTCGCGCTGCGCAGTGTGAGCGGTTCCGCCGGAACATCAGTAGCAGTTGTACGCGGCCCGCCGGAAGGCGCGTCGGCAGAGGCCGTAGGTTCTCCGCCGGAAGAAGCCTCGGCAGAAAGCGACAACGGGGAATAAGTGAGAATTAGGAATCCGGCTGCGATCAGCGCGGCTCTGACTTGTGGCTGCATCAGGTGCCAGTCCGGTCTTATTTTTAACGCAGCCATGTTAACCAATCTGCGTTCGCCCAGTCAAGGCAAATTCCTGAAAAAAATCAATGCTAAACGTCTGATTCCGGACTAGAAATTATTCTTCCATTCGCGGATCGCGCCGAGCACGCTAACCGGGTCTTTTAACGGCTTTCCGGCGTGCTTGCTGGCTGCCGCGATGACTTCCGGCTGGTCGCAGCGCAGGAAGGGGTTGGCGAGTTTTTCCTGCGCCAGGGTGGAGGGCAGGGTCGGTTCGTCTTTGGCGCGCTGGGCGCCGGCCGCCTGTTCCCATTTAGCGAGTTCGGCATTGCCCGCTTCGACGACTTTGCCGAACTTGATATTGGCCATGGTGTATTCGTGGCCGCAGTAAACGCGTGTTGCCGCGGGAAGCTGCGCGAGCTTGGCGAGCGAGTCGTACATCTGCGCCGGCGTGCCTTCGAACAGGCGGCCGCAGCCGCAGGCGAACAGCGTGTCTCCGCAGTACAGCATGCCGCCGCCGTAAAACGCGATATGGCTTTTGGTGTGCCCCGGGATTTCGAACACCTCGAATTCGACGCCGAACTCCTGCAGCGTGAAGCGGTCGCCTTCGCGCACGCGGTGGCTGACGGTCGGAATGCGCTCATCATAGGGGCCGTATACCGGCACCGGGAAGTGTTCGAGCAGTTCCGCGTTGCCGCCGACGTGATCGGCATGGTGATGGGTATTGAGAATGGCGGTGAGCTTTAGTTTCTGCGCCTTGAGGTAAGCCAGCACCGGCTTGGCATCGCCGGGATCGACTACCGCGGCATTGCTGCCCTGTCTCAGGGTCCAGACATAATTGTCCTGGAACGCACGCACGGGATAGACGTCGATGTGATTCGCGCTGATGTCATTCATGTCGGGATGCCTGCAGAGATTGATGCACAGCCCGTATCTTTGTTTTAAACTGCCCGCATGTCAACGTTGACGGATGTCCAATCGCCTGCCGCGTGGCTGGCCACGCCGCTGGGGCGCTATCTGCTCGATTGCGAGCTTAAATATGTCGATGAAGCGGTCGCCGACGTGTTCGGCTACAACGCGCTGCAACTGGGCCTGCCGGAGCACGATTTCCTGCGCGCCAGCCGTATCCCACTCAAGTGTCGCGTCGCGCGGGACGGTCCGGCGGGGCTGCACGCGCGTTTTCGCGATCTGCCGATTGCCAGCAACAGCATCGATTTGCTGGTACTGCCGCATGTGCTCGAATTCAGCGTCAACCCGCACCAGATACTGCGCGAAGTCCAGCGTGTGCTGATGCCGGAAGGGCAGGCGGTGATTGCGTGCTTCAATCCGTGGAGCCTGTGGGGTGTGCGCCGCATGTTCAACCGCACGCCCGACGCTTATCCGTGGGATGCGCAATTCATTACGCTGCCGCGCCTGAAAGACTGGCTGGCGCTGCTTGAACTCGAGATCACCGCCGGCCGCATGGGTTGTTACGTGCCGCCTTTCGCGCAGGACAAGTGGATCCAGCGGTTTCATTTCATGGAGGCCGCCGGCGACCGTTGGTGGCCGATCGCGGGCGGGGTTTATTTCCTGCACGTTGTGAAGCACGTGCGCGGTATGCGCGTCATCATGCCCAAATGGCGCGAAGAGGCTGTGCGCCGGCCCAACCTGTCGGTAGTGCCCAAGACACAGGACAACGACCGGCCGGCCGCCGCGCGCAACACTGTTGAAATGCAATGACCGGCGGCGAGGTCGAGGTCTATACGGACGGCGCATGCAAAGGCAATCCGGGCGTCGGCGGCTGGGGTGTGCTGCTGCGCTATGGCGACCGCACGCGTGAACTGTGCGGGGGAGAGCCGCATACCACCAACAACCGCATGGAACTCACGGCGGTGATCCGCGCACTCGAGGCGCTGAACCGCAAATGCCATATCAGGCTGCACACCGATTCGAAATACGTGCAGCAGGGCATCACCGAGTGGATACATGCGTGGAAAAAGCGCGGCTGGAAAACCTCGGACAAGAAGCCGGTGAAAAACGAAGACCTGTGGCGGCAGCTCGATGATCTCGCGCGCGAGCACGATATCGAATGGCTGTGGGTCAAGGGCCACGCCGGACACGACGGCAACGAACGCGCCGATGAACTGGCCAACCGAGGCTGCGCCTGCGTTGACCGAGAGGCGAGAGGGGAGAGGCGAGAGGCGTAAGGCGTAAGACGCGAGCGGCTGGAGGGTTTTCCTCTCGCCTCTCGCCTCTCGCCTCTCCAAACCCTATGCGCCAAATCATTCTTGACACTGAAACCACCGGCCTCGACCCCAAGCTCGGCCACCGCGTGATCGAAATCGCGGCGGTCGAAATCGTCGACCGGCGGCTGACCGGCAACCATTTTCATCGCTACGTTAATCCGGGGCGCGCCAGCGAAGAGGGCGCTTTGCAGGTGCACGGTCTCACCGAAGAATTTTTGCGCGACAAGCCGAAGTTCGGCGACATCGCGAAAGAGCTGCTCGAATTCGTCAGCGGTACCGAACTCATCATCCACAACGCGGCGTTCGACTGCGCGTTTCTCGACGCCGAGTTCGGGTTGCTCGATCTCAAGCCAATCGCCGAATATTGCCCGCAGGTGGTGGACACGCTGCGCATGGCGCGCGAACTGTACCCGGGCAAGAAAAACAATCTCAACGCGCTGTGCGAGCGCTACCAGATAGACAATTCGACGCGCACCCTGCACGGCGCGTTGCTCGACGCCAATCTGCTCGCCGAAGTGTATCTGGCGCTGACGCGCGGCCAGGACAGTCTGATGATAGACGCTGCGCCCACGCCGCAGGCGCAGGCTGAAACGCGTCGTGCCGCCGGCAAGCTTGAACTGGTGGTGCTGGCGGCCAGTGCGGAAGAAATCGCCGAGCACGAGAAACAGCTCGCCGAAATCGATACGGCAAGCCGCGGCGCCTGCGTGTGGAAGAAACTGGAAACTGCTTAATAAGCAGCCTCAAAAACTACCTGGAGCCGCAGATAAACGCAGATTAAAATCCAAGGCTACCCTCTGGCCGACGTTAAAGCCTTTGAACTTATCTGCGTTTATCCGCGTTTATCTGCGGCTGTTTGTCGTTTTAGTATTTTTGAGATGGGCTCTAAGATGCTTTGGCAGCGGAGCGGTCAGACTTCCTCGCCGCGCGCGAGCCTCGCGCACACCGTTGTAATCAGGCGCCGTGAAATGCTGATGCTGGGCGGCAGCTGCGGCAATTGCTCCGCATCAAAAAAACGCGCTTCTTCTATCTCCACGCCGTCCGGCGTGATCTTGCCGCCGGCGTAATCGGCGGTGAACGCCACCATCAGCGAATGCGGGAAAGGCCATGGCTGGCTGCCGAAGTAGCGGATGTTTTCCACTTCGACGCCGACTTCCTCGCGCGTCTCGCGCCGCACCGTGTCTTCGAGCATTTCGCCGGGCTCGACAAAGCCGGCGAGCGCGCTGTAGCGTCCCGGCGCCCATTCCTTCTTGCGCCCGAGCAGCACTTCGCGGCCGCGCATGATCAAGATCATGATAGCCGGCGAGACCGGCGGATAAACGGTGAACCGGCACTTGGGGCAGGCGCGCGCGCGTTCTTCGCTGCGCGCGACGGTCGGCGTGCCGCAGCGGCTGCAGAACTGGTGATTGCGGTCCCATTCCATGATCTGAAACGCGCGGCCGGCGAGTACGGCCAGCGGTTCTTCGACGATACCGAATACCGAACGCAGTCCCTGCATCGCATGGCCGTCCGGCAACTCGTTCGCGTGCTCGAGCTCGGAGACATAGCAATGCTCGCCGCCGTAGGTGCCCAGATACAGGCTGCGCACGGTGCTGACGCCGAGTTCGGAGATATCGCGGCAGCGCGGCAGCCGCGCTTCGTCGTCGACCCGCGCGAGCAGCAATTCGCCGCGATGGAATGCGAACCACAGGGCCGGTTCGTTGCGCTCCGCTGGCGCGGCCACCAGCGGCTGGTATTCGTGCGGCATATGCAGGTCTTTTAAGGGTTGGTCGTGCGCACGCGGGCGAGGGTGGCGATGCAGCCTTTGGGGCCGGACGTGCGGACGAGGAATTGATAGACTTCGCCCGCCGCCATGGTCAGCGTATGGGGATTGGTCGAACCGTCGCACGCGAGCGTCACCGTGTGCTGGCCGGGGGCGAGTTCGAGTGGGCCATAAGGTTCCGCCACCGGCTTGCCATCCACTTCCGAGATGCTGACGCGCGGGCCGAATCCGGGCGAGCCGTACGACACGACGTCGCCTGACATGATCAGGGCGGTGGTGCGCGGGCTGCGGTTGCCCGAGTGCGGCGATGCGCAGCCCGCCAGCAGTATTGCTGCGACGGCTGTGCACGCGATGCGGCAGATGTCGGTTGTCATGGATCTCCCCCAGGTAAAACCAGGCCTGTCAAATTCGGAATTCACCAAAAACTTTGCATGGGCAGCAGTTTGCGCACATTTAGACGGGAATATTACTATGAGTCAGTCCTTTCTGTATCGAAAGCGCTTTAAACGCGCATAATCTGACGCTATTGTTGCATCATCGGAAAGCAATGCGGGCATTGCTGTTGCAATGGGCCGCCCATGCATGGAGGAGTTGCCGTGGCGAGTGAAAAAGACAGCGGTGCCCCGGAGGTGAATCTCGAAGCGGCTGCCAGGCTGATTGCTGCGCTCGAGCAGGATCTGAAAAAACTTTCCGGCGATTCGCGCGATATTCAGCGCCTCAAGGACGAGGTTGAAACCCTCAAGAACGTGCTCAATTCGCCGGTGCGCCGCGACCATTGGGTGACGGAGGGGTTGCACGGCGTGCGCGACGTGTTCGAGCGCGTCAAGGACGAGGTTGTTGCCGATGGCGTGAAGGGCGGTCAGTACATCGCTGAAATCGGACGTATCCTGGGTTTGTAAAAAAACGCACTGCGCCGCGCTCTATGGGAGGAGTGCTTTGTTTCGACTATTTGCGGCTTTGATCGCGACGGCATGCGCGCTGCCATGCGATGCGGTGTCTGCCTGCGGCGCCGATCTGCGCGGTGCGCAGACCATCGAGTCGGCGCGCTATCAGATTACGTATCGCCTGCAGCCGGCAAAAATCGCCGTGGGCAGGCATTTCTCGGTCGAATTCGTAGCGTGTGCCAAAGGCGGCGCGCCGGCGCCGGCCGCTGTGGTAGTGGACGCCAGCATGCCTCAGCATGGGCATGGCATGAATTACAAAGCTGTCGTGAAGCCGGTGCAAAACCAAAATGCGCGCTATCGCGCCGACGGGCTGATGTTCCACATGCCCGGACGCTGGGAACTCATTTTTGAAGTGCAGGGCGCGGTCGGGACCGAGCGCCTGACGCGCAGCATCGCACTCGAGTGACGCGGCGCGGCATTTTCATTTTCGCGGCTGCGATCGTCGCCTGCTTTGCACTGCGGCTTGCCGCAGCCGACGACGGCAATCTGCTCAGGTTCACACCTGAAGAGACCCGCCGTATTCTGCAGCACGGGCCGTGGCCGCGCCCGTGGTCGCGCGACCCTAGTAACCGCGTGTCCGGCAAGCCCGCGGCGATTGCGCTGGGCGAGCGCTTGTTTTTCGATCCGCGTTTGTCCAGCGGCAACTCGCTGTCCTGCGCGAGCTGCCACGTGCCGGTAAAAAGTTTTGCCGATGGGCGCAAGCTCGGCGTCGGGCTCGAGGAGGGCGACCGTAACACGCCCAGCGTGCTCAATGTGCGGCTCAACCGCTGGTTCGGCTGGGACGGTTCGAACGACAACCTGTGGGCGCAGAGCGTGCGTCCCATGCTCGATCCGCGCGAACTCGCGGTGACCGCGCGTCACGTCGCCGATTTCATGCGCAACGACCGCGAGCTGCGTTGCCGTTACCAGCAGGCGTTCGGCGTGCCGCCTGCGCCAGCGGACGACGAGGCAGTGATGGTCGATACGGGCAAAGCGCTCGCAGCCTATCAGGAAACACTGGTGAGCGGGCGCACGCCGTTCGACGATTTTCGCGATGCGCTGGCGCGCGGCGATCGCCAGGCGGCAGCGCGCTATCCGCAGAATGCGCAGCGCGGTTTACGTATTTTCATCGGCAAGGGTTCGTGCAACCTGTGCCATTTCGGGCCCAATTTCACCAACGGTGAATTCCACGAAATCGGCATCCCGGT
>Ga0114966_10000556_pt1 | contig 35557 bp, 29 predicted proteins | sample M_130207_XF_Meta_FD_87029 | JGI IMG/M metagenome (GOLD analysis project Ga0114966, IMG submission 87029) | Freshwater microbial communities from Lake Montjoie, Canada to study carbon cycling - M_130207_XF_MetaG | ecosystem: Environmental > Aquatic > Freshwater > Lake | place: Lake Montjoie... | reverse complement strand
GGTTCCAAAATTGTTGCTGGAGGAGTTTCAGTTTTACCTGCACCCAAAATCTTTATTTTAAATGAAGAGTTGATATAATAATCTTTTCTGTCGTCTGCTTTTAGAACAATATAATATTTGTCTTTTACATAAGAAATATCCACATCCTTAACAGTGATAGTATAGTCTTTTTCTTGTCCGATAGATCCTTTGGATGCTCTAACGGCAACTTCTTTATTTACTAAATTCTTTTTTAGATTTTGGCTAAATTCTCTTTTTGCAGATTCTTCTTCTGCGCTGACTTTTGTTTGAAATGCTACGAAGTCTTTAACTACACTATAGAATTTAACGTCTGGACTTGGAGCTGGAGATACAGCAGTTGGTTCTGCGCCAGGACTCATGTTTCCGGCAGCAGCTGGGTTATTTCCCCAAGTATCTTCATTTAAAATTTTTACAGCGATATCTTTGAGGTTCATATATTATTTTCCCATTCTGTTTATTTTCTTGGCAATTTCTTTCAAACGAGCATGTATTTCTTTCATGTCCGGTTGTGTTCTAGCCCACAAATTCTGAGTGGAATATCCACATTCAGTTTTTAGTTTTTCACACAACTCAACTAAATATTCGACTTCACCAAGCATCTTTTTGGCTTGGTTGATTCCATACGAAATCTTAGCATGATTCTTCATCATGTCATTTTCTTTAAAATTACGATAACGGCTACGACCTTCCATTATATCAACGTCGCGACGAACAGTTAGTCTTTCACCTTCACCGACCGTAGTATCGTCTGTATCTTCTTTACCAACAACTTTACCACCGGGCATACTGCGTTCAGCAGATTTCTTTTTGCTTTTGTGACCACGGAATGCAGCCGGTGTCATATATCCACCAACAGCTCCCGTAGAAGTCATTTCATCTAGCACTTCTTCTACAAGTTCACGAATAAGTTGGTTTGTGTCAGTTGACATGTTATTTAAAATTCTTCAACTCTTTAACCAGTTCGTAACTCAACATAAGTGCCATGATTTGATTTTCCTTGACCAACGTACCCTTGGTAATCTTCTCTAATTGGTTTAAAGTTTCTTCGATCTTTATTTTGACAACGTCGTTATCTATGCTGTTCTTCAGCTCAGTTATTTGCTTACGTACTTCGGGAACTTCTTGGTTGATATACTCTCTTAGTGAATTTGTATTGCTTACATTATTGATGTACTCGCGAATCAAAATCTTCTGCTTGTCGTCCAAATTCTTGTATTTTTCGTTGAAAGAATCGACCAATAGTTTATAAGCCAATAGACGAACATCTTCGTTTTGTTGCTGATATATCTTGACCATGTCTTTCTTTTCGTCTTCGGAAATGACTCTGGTGGGATTCTTGGACAACAACATGCTTTCGGTGATACAATTGCGAGCTTTATAAACTTCTCTTGGATCGCACGCTACTTCATTTATGTTTTCTTCAAATACTTTATATATAGATGCAAGTAGTTTGTAGTTTGATATGCTACCATTTAAAAATGCTTCAATTGGATAATTTTCTTTGATTTCCTTGATCAACTCATATTTTTGTTGATTTAGTGCTCTTTCATTCAACTTGTTTCTAGTTCTTACGATTGTCTCAAGTAGTCTGTCTGCGGCGAATTGGTCTTTTACTTTATCTTCTAGAATGATACGATACAGTCGATTTTCTTTTCCAAGGTCGGTTGATTCGGTGAAATACTTACGAAGAATACGATTTGCGGTAGATTCTTCTTTTCCGGCAAGAATGTCGGCGGTAACTTGACGAACGAGTAGTTCGAACAAAATTCCGGCGTTTTTAAACTTGGAATGCTTGAGTTTCTTCATACAATTTTAATTATAAATATATTATAGCTAGATAAAAACGACAGATTATATAGGTTTATCTTCCGAAATGATATTAGACTCGTCCAATAGCGATCTTTTTTCGGTTATTACGGTTTTGGATTGGGTGTTATACCTTTTCTTTAAGGTACTTGTTATACTCTTCAAATCTTCTTCCAAAGACAACGAGGATCCTCTATATGTATGTCGAATAGAACGGTCGGATTTAGACTTTTCTTTGTTTTCTTTAGCTCCAAGCGGGTCTTCTCCCCAGTTTTTTTCACTTCTGGACGTATATTTCTCTTTATTTCCCGTTTGGTCACGCTTTCCACGGTCACGATCTTTTTGAGTTTCTTCTTCTAATGGAGGCAGTTCACCGGCATCTCCGCCGCCAGCGTCGGCACCGGCATCAGCTCCACCACCAGCATCCATCTCGTCGCCACCACCCCCGCCGAGGTCCGACATTCCTCCACCCAAATCTTCTGGAGCAGCGTCGCCGCCAACCTTTTGATTGCTTGTTGCCGGATCATTACCCTCATCTTTAATTTGCTGACGACGCCATTCTTGCTTCTTGTCCTTGATAACATCGTCTTCAATGCCTTCAATGTCGTCCGATGACATATTAAATATCTTATTATATATCCACTTGCGACTAAACATCTCAGAGTCCATCATATCCGATGCAACGGTCATCTTGTCTTGCCATATCGCGATCTTCTCTTGTTCAAATATTGTGGACGGGTTGCTTAATTCCAATTCAAAATCAACTAGTGATGCGTCTTGGTATCCTTGTACATATAAGTGGACAATGGCGATCTTTGTTAATTCAGAAACTAGAATGCGTTGAATGCGACCAATGGTTCTACTAAAACGAACATCTTCTGCCGCCAAGGTCGCTTTTCCAGAAATGGTTTCATCGTAACCCAAGAAAGCTTTTGGAATCTTGAGCGCGGCCATCATTTTGTTGCGAACATACTCCAAGTCTTCGATACCGGTAAAATCCATGCCTGGTAATGTATCAATCTTGGTGCCGCTATCGCCGCCGCGAACTGGTAGATAAAAATCTTCCACCATATTATTTAAATTAAATCGTAGATTATAGTCTCCAGTTCTTTCGTCGATGTAAGGAACTTTCTTTACTTGAGAGATTACCTTTTGCATTGCGCCGTCGATCTCCGACGGCGCTAGATTGCCAACGTCGATGGAAAAGATACGTTTTTCCGGCGCTCTCATGATACGGTGAATTAACATCGCGTCTTCCATCAAACTCAGTTGTTTCCACACACGACGTGCTGGTTCAATCATGCTCTTGCCATATGGCAAAAAGTTACTATCACTCAGCAAACGAAAGTGTGCTATTTCGAAATTTTCATATTCCATTCCGCCGCCCAATCCGTCATGTTGGAATTTTACATAATTGATATTCTTTGGATCCGAACCTTCTACACGAGTAAGCTCATATGGGCTGATTGGATGTACTAGGTATACACCATATTCCGGTGACACTTCCAATCTTAAAAAGAAATCTCCATACTTGCACATGTTGCGCGTCCATGACCACAAATTGAATTCAATGTTTAAAATATCATTGAACAAATTTTCCAGAATCTTCTTGATGTTCTCATTCTGAGAACGAATGGTCAACACATGACCAAATTCGCTTGGGACTAAACACTCATCTGCATAAATGTCGAGTGCACTTGCAATAATTGGATCCATGTCCATCACGTCGTAATCTCGGAACAACTCAAGTCGAGCGGCTTGATATGCCATCGACATGTCTCGATTATGTAGATTATAAGTCGAACTTCTTAAACGATTGAAACGATCACGCAAACTATTTCTGTCTGTTGCGTATTGAATTTCATCCGTATCTACAACCTTTATCTTTTTACCGCCCACATTACGAACGATAACGTCCGTAGAAAACATCTTCTTCAGTCTATTAAATAAGTCTTTTGAATCAGCCATAAGTTTGTCTGTATATATATGAAGCGGTTACTATATAAATATATAATTGGACTATTTTTATCTAGATAATAAAGATTAACGTTAAAACTATTATATTAACCACCGAAGATCCATTTTATCACCACCCCGAATCTGCATTTTCCACGAGTCCTGTGGTATGCCATATACGTTGTTTGATTGTTGTGTCATAAGTGGCTTAAAATTACTTTTGATGGCGTCGCTTGACGACGACCCCACCTTACCCAATATGGTTTTCATTATACTATCGCTGTCTTTGCGTAATCGCAATGCCACGTCTCTAATCCACAGCGCTATTCCCATGGCTATAACCAAGTCGTCATTATAACCTTGCATAGCCTCTGCCTTGGACGATGTACCCGAAGATTTCCATATAAAAACGTTTAGTTCCTCGATTAGTCTTTTGCTGTGTATAATAACTTCTTTATTTCTTATATAACTTTCAAGTTTTGATATAACAAGCGGTCTAGTCTTGTTAGACGTGGTAAACCCAGGCGTCATCTTTTTTTCCAAACTGTTGATTTTGTTCGTCATTTGATTTTCTACATCAACATACTGTAGATCAGAAGAACTATAAAAAAGATTTGGATAGTTTGAATCCAACACTTCTTGTATCACCGCCCAACCAACGTTTGCATTTTCTATGACCAACAACGCGGAATTGTATTCGGTTGACATCGTCATCAGTGCTCTTGCATAATCTTTGGTTGGCAATTTACCTTTGTACTCGGCAACTTGTTCCATCGTTTCAATATCAAGAATCTGCGCGGCTGAAAAATCTTGGGCATCTCCGCGTGCAACGTCGGCAGAAACCATGTATGATCTGCCCGGTTCTGGATATTTGTATATCCAATATCCTTTATCTATTCCACGTTTTTCTATTGGTTCCAACACATGAGTTTTTGCATACCAGTCGAGAACTGGAATATCAATAACCGTATTACCGGATGTACTGAATTCACAATCGCATTCTTGTGCCGCGCCCTTTTCTCCAGATAGCTTTGTTTGTTCATCGCGCCATTTCTGATCTCGCTCCGGATGCATGTGCCACGGAAGACTAATACGATTCATGTCGTTTAATCCTTGTTCAGATTCGGTCCACAATTTATGAAAGAAATTACCTACACCGTTTGGTGTAGATAGAATAATAGCCTTACCACCAGTGGACAATGTGTACTGTGCAGACAACCAGATTTCTTCAATACCATCGATGAATGCGGCTTCGTCTATGATTAGTAGAGATAGCGCAGAAGAACGACCGGATGTACCGGCAGAAGATGCCGCTTTAATTTCCGACCCATTCTTTAACTTCAGAGACAATCGATTGTCTTCGACAGCCGGAACTTTCAACCAGCTTGGAAGATTATCATTGGCAAAACGAACTTTGGTTACAATCGCTTTGGATGTTTCTTGCGTAATACTCAAACACAATATTTGCTTGTCGCTGTGAAACGTCATCAGCCACATCGAATAGCCAGCGACGAGGGTAGTGATACCCATTTGACGAGATTTTAAAATAATATTTTGGTTGTGCTTAACGAAATCTTCAAGTGCAAGATCTTGGAACGGATATGTCAAGAAAGGCAAAGTTCCACGTGTAGGATGTTGAATCTTGACATACTTCTTCATGAAGTATATTGGATCTTTAAGACACTTCGAGTATTCTAACTTGATTATATCTTTTAAATTTTGAGTAGTTGCCATATTATGCTTCTCCCAATTCGTCGTATCTCAAATACAATGGAGACGTATGATCAATAAACAAAACATCCGGTATATCTTCATGTACATCCTCGCGGAACTGCCGAGCTGATATGTCGAGTATTTTTCCTTCTACACTAACCCAGTCGTGACTCACTTTATATTCATCTCCAGAAAACTCATCGCATTCCATATACTTCTCGGCATTTGGTTCATCCAACGCAAATTCTCCCATTACATGCGTTGCGTTTATTTTGTATTTTGTCAATTCTTCGGTCAAATCTTTAGCCATAACCCCACAATACCCAAACGCATTTGGATATTTGCGATTAACTCTTTCTGCAATCGCCAGTATTATATTATTTTGTGGCAAGAACTTTGTTAATTTCTGCATCTGTTTTCTTCAGTTCTTTTTGAGCCGATTTTATTTTCTTTAAGCATGTGACAAAATCTTTGTTTATTTTTTTAATCAGGTCGTCACGAGCTTCATTAGACCATTCTTCTACCATACCATTTGAATTGGCATATGTAAGGGTTTTGGAATCTTCACTTGCCAAGTAATCTTTGCTTTCTTTTAGTTTCTGCCGAATATCATTCAAATAAGATATTTCGTTCTCAATTAACTTTTTGGTCTCATACAATTTAAATTTGCCGTTGATTCTGAGGTTCGTTTCCTCCTCGACCAAACAATCCAAGCACTTATTTGTTTTAAAAAACATCTTACGATCTTGTTTAGTCCCCCATCGGATTTCACAGTTGCACGATGTGCATTTTTGGTTCATCTCGGTGCGGACAATATCCATAACTTTAGTAACAGTTTGTGCACCATTCTCTTTTTGAATCCATTGTTTTCCAAGATGATCCGTCCAAGTTTCTCCGACTTGGCGGATGATATATTTGTCTTTATCACCAGTATATCCGACTTGTAAGAATGGTCGTTCGCCCTTGAGCATTTTACCAACCATCTCTATATTTGACATGTTTTGACCGTGCTTCATAATATTTTAGTTATAACCTTTCCTATATATATGAACTCCGGTGGAGTTTTATACCAAAACTACTTTATTTTATCTGTAATTAGAGAGTAATACCGTCGATATCAACGAAAACATGTTGATTCAACGGAAGATATGACTTGTTGTATATAAAGTTGTATGAACCGACTCCATATGCCAGTTTGTTGTTGCCGTCATATAACTCCGCTTCTATCTCAAATAGCTCGTTCTTCAATGTATTTTTTATAGGAATACTTACGGAAAAAGTGTCAACCGAATATGCGAGTGAGTCATATGGCTTTATAGAAATATCCGAAATGTTCCATCCACCGGAAACCGGCACAAGTATGATAGTTCCAAATTTTGTACTTGATACAAAGAATTGATTGGTGTAATTTCTGTCGGCACCAAAATTGTAATCTTCTCCAATATAGCCTATCTGAGTTCTCTCATCCCCACTCAAGAAATATACATACATCGCGGATAAGTCGCTATTATTCGCCGTAGACTTAACATTCATAGAGAACTGGTATAGAGAACTCCCATTTAATTTTATGGGATTGCTGTTATGCGCCGACCCATTTATTAAATTCTCCTGCGAACTTGCATATGGAGTTAACACCGACGGTGTAGAAAATGAAGAGGATGGATATGCAAGTTTGTTGTTGAAAGCCCCATTAGTTGCGTACCAATACGATTCACTCACAATCGTTGGGTACACGTATGTGGCGGATCGAGATGATTCAATTGTGTTATCTTTGAAAATTACATAGTCCGTCTTGCTAGAATTGTATGAGTGCGAAATAATTGCGCCGTCAATTAAAACGTCGCTGCTCTGTGAAAAATTCAAAGATCCTCCGCTTGTCACCCAGTATTTTGCCAAATGTTGAGACGAATAAAATTTACCGGCGACCTCCGTCAATCCGTTATCAAACCCAGAACCGCGTACTAATTCGTTAGATTCAATTTTTCCCTCGGACATTAAAACTTTGGACTGCGGGTAACTTAAACTTCTACCGTATATTTTATAAGAATTTACTTTCCCACACAGTGCTCTTAGCTTAGTAAAGTCTAATTCCAAAACAGACCTGTAAACCTGTGGATTTTTTCTTGGAAGACTGATCGAAATATTTTTATATACTATTTCATATTGGCCAGAATCCAAACTCAAACAATAAAAGTTCTTCTTGTGGTAAGAATTTTGTTTCGCGGGATCATCCGACACAACATATCCGTGTATATTTGTTAAATTATTCTTAGCATATTCGGAATCTTGGTTGGTCAATCCTATAATCTCAGACACCGTTACAAATGGTATGTCTAAAAGTAAAGAATTCTTGTTTACGATTTTTTTTATCTTTGCAATAAAGTCCGTGTTCAAACTCCCAACATGTACGAGTTCATAGCCGCCAAAATCGGAATAAACAAATTTTGACACACTTATGGATTTCAGTCGAATTTCTTCACCCGACATAACCGAAGTAAACTCAGTCCCAGAATTTCTGTATATTTGATATACAATGTTGGAAGATTCTATATTATAATCACCATTACTATTGTGTTTCGGTGTAACTGCGGTCGAATAAAAGCTCCCAGATGCAACGCCATATGGCTGAGATGGATATTCTGGAACACTGTATATCTTCGGCGTTGCTATAAACTTTGGATATTCAAAAAATCTAACCGCAGATGTGGTTGATATTGTCGTGTCTATCAGTATCTTTCTTTTCCACGTGACAGTTCCGGTAGGCAATTCACCGGAGGTTGGTGCCGAGATCAACGGAAGTTTTGTCGTGGCCGTGACCTTATATGGAACATTTCTATAATATGCAATTTTGCCATCATAGTTTCCTAGATCCGCCGCTGTAGAAACGATTTCAATGTATCCTATACCGGAATAAGCATCTTCCTCTACCTTGGTGTAGTACGTCATCCCATTCGGCGTAGAATCGCCATACTTGGCGTCCTTTGCCCTAGCCAATTGAGTAAACAACTTTGTCCCATCGGCGGAATACACACTAACGCTGGAAGTTGCGTTTGGTAGTATTCTATCGGTCGGATTTACAACAAAAGAGTTCTTGCCTAAACCAAAAATGCTATCAAAGTTGGTTATAAAAAAGAAATCGTTAGATTGCGGGTCTGTGTCTAGAATATCTGCCATAAGTTATATATACGCTTATGGTATAAATATTCGTTACTTGCTATTATCGACCTTACTAAACCCGTTTTCTTTCTTAATCTCCAGATGCTTGTTGACCATGTCTCGCATTGCATCCAAATGGCTAATGATTATTATGAAGTCAAAATTAGTCTTCAAGTAGTCAAACAGCGAATGTATCATTGCGATATTGTCCGCGTCTAGTGCACCAAAGCCTTCATCCACAATCAAGAACGGTGCGCGTGGTAGGTTACTGATGTTTATTAGTGCCACACGAAGTGCCAACGAAGAAACAAACCGTTCCATACCAGAGCAAAGTTCTAGAGGCCACTTTTTATCTTCGTATCTTATAAAAACATTCACGTTTTTACCATCGGTTTCAATGCTCATGCTAAACTCCACGATTTGAGACAAAATATTGTTGACTTCGTTTTCAATTCTAGGAACTGCGTCGGATATTATTCTGTATGGAATACCGTCCTTACCAACAGCGTCGGAATAATATTGATATGCTCCATATTCTTCTTCCGCCGCTTCAACTTCGTCAATTCTCTTTTGTAAAGATGCAACTTGGTCGGTAAACGAAACTTTCTTGCTGTATGCAGATGTGTATTCGGATTCTGCCGCTTTTTTACTCTGCGACAAATTATATAACTCGGTAGTAAATTTTTCTATTGCGGATCGTATGATTTTATTTTTTTCTATTACTTCTTTGGATTTTTCATACAGTTCTATTGCCGTTGACAATTCGCTAATACGAGTTGTCGCCTTTTCAATAAGCATCATCGCGTTTGCCTTCTCCAAGTCTTTCTTGAAATATTGCGTCTCGGCAGTCGTCTTCTTGTTCGCGATACCCAAATATTTATCTCTGGACTCGGTGGAGGACTTGAGAGTTGATACTTCGGATGCAAGTGTCTCGATTGAAGTTTTTAATTCCAAAACTTGTTTTTTGTCTTCGATCAACCCTTCGCGTGCAGACATTGCATCTTTTACGAATACATTATCGCAGCAATATTTGCAATTTGGGTCATAGCTATGCGATTCCAAGTGCTTGATCTTTGCCAATTTGTTTGCCACCGAGTCTTTTAATCTATTCAATGCAATTTCTTGCTTGTTTAATAAAGACGATTTTGAACTGTAAGATTTATAATCCGCGTCTAATTTTTCTGGGTTGTATATCAACAATTCTTTTTCGATTGTAACCTTGGATTCCGCCAGCAATTTTAAATCTCTGACGATATTTTCAACGTTGGATTTAGCCGAAACCAACTTGGACTCCAAGTCTAGTTTTTCGGTTTTCAATCTATCGACGTTGGTCGGGACATTATCAACATTGACTATTTTTAATTTTTCGTCATCTATCGATTTCTTCACTCTGTCCATATCAACTTCAAATTTTTCTTTCTGAGAAGACAAATCCGCAATCTTCAATTCCAATACTTCCAATATAGATTGTATATCTAATATTTTTTTGGATGTATCTTCCTTGTTAAAAGCCTTGATTACACCGGACAAGTCTCTCGATTGATCGTTTGAAACCTTATGCAAAGAATCAAATATGTTTAACCCGATGAATTGAGATAACAATTCTTTTCTTTCGGTCTGACCCATTTCGATGAATGAACCTTGGTTGCCTTGTAATGCGAGTGAAGTTAACACAAAATCTTCATAATCACCGAGGTAGTCTCGGATTATTTCATTTGTGCTACGACGAGCTTCACTGTTCAGTGAAATTTGCTCGGAGTTTACTATCTTGTAGAAATTTACATCAACCTTGACGTTGTTCTTCTTGTCACGAGTACCTTTTCTTTCTATGACGTACTCCGTTCCATTGATTTCAAATGTAAATTTACCAGCAAATGTATTCTTCTGCGAATTCATCACATGCACCGCTTTAAAAGCGCGAGAACTCTTGTCAAACGCCGTGAAACACAGAGCATCCATCAACGAGGACTTTCCACTTGCGTTTGCCGCAAACAATCCATACACGTCGGATAACTTTGTGAAATCAACCTCGTTTTCTTCCCCGTAGCTGAACATATTGGAGAATTCAAACTTTACTGGCTTCCATCGTATACCTTTGGACGCATTTCCACCGACAACAAGATCATTTATTTTCTTGTTTATGGCTTTTACGGAATTCACTGTATCATCGTCCATGACCTCCGAATACTTGTTCTTTAGATAGTCTTCCAGAAGTTTATTTTGATATTCTACATCAGAAATCTTATTCAGATTTGTCTGAATCTGCGAATTTATCTGCCTCTTGGCGTCATCGCCGTCTACCCGCATGAACACTAGGTCGGATATATTCTTGGAAGTTCTAATTTCCGCAACGATTCGCTTGATATCGGTAGCAACGCTGTCTTTGCATTTCACACGCAGTTTTGGCTTAAGTGGCATCGTTGATATATCAGTAATCAACTTACCGTCATCAATTTCTATCGTAAAATATCCATAGTCATTTTGTATTTCAACGTGCGAGAAAGTTCTCGTTTGAATATCCCAAAACGAAAGACCATGGTTCAACAGGTCTTCGCCGTGGTTTTGTTGAATTAAACTTGACGGAAATCTGAATATGGGAGACTTCTTCTTTCGCAGATGAACCTTGTCGGGTAAAAGTTGATCGTCAATAACTTCCCATTGATCAAAATCCGGTTCTTTAGAGAAAAAGTTATACTCTTCAAGTGTTTGCAGCTTGTCTATATAGAAAGTTTGGGCTTTGTGAATGTCCCCGAGAGCAACGATGTCATGCCCATCGAACAGTATCGGAGATATAATCTTATTTTCGATTATATAACCAATGTCCGTCAATGCACCATGAACACCGCCATGATACAGAGCAATCTTTGTATCGAACTGATTCTTTATCTTCTTTGTAACTTTGTTTATGTCAACGAAATCGATAGGATCGCTGAACACACTCATGTTATTAAACAGTATGTTGCCGCACCCATACAAACCGGTGTCCTTCAAGTAAAAAAGTTTACTATGGTCTAGGTTTTGAACAATTGGAGACAAACTATCAAGGCGCGTCTTATTTGTAAGCAAACAATCGTGGTTACCACTGATTAAAATTGTGGGTCTAACGTCGGCCAAGTTTTTCAAGAATTCACTTGCCAACTGGATTGCTTCTGGACTCAAGTCTATTTTTGAATGTAACAAATCTCCGGCAATCAACACGATTGTTTTTTCGGGTGTAGTTTTAACATACTCATACACTCGCTCAAATGACTCACGATATTCATCGTGACGCTTGACTAGTCGAATATGCACGTCTGCGATGTGCACCATTTTTTCAACCGTATCAAATCCGATTTCTAGCTCTGTGTAAGTGTCTGTCATAAGTTATTTCCCCAATCTTAGCATCATAATACCTCTGAAGTCAAGGTAATCAGTGTTTTTAATTGCACACATTGTTTTTTCAAACCCCAAAACGTTTGGATCTTTACCCTCCAACCTTACTAGCTTAACTCGCTTACCAAGACTAAGTAAGTATTCCGATATGTATATTGAACTCTTAAGCGCATCGTCATCCAACACGATGTTGATTTCGGGGCAGTTATTTGAAATTATCGCCGCTTTTAAACTTGGACTCATGGTTTTACCAAATAACGGTACGGCATTTCTCCTTAACGATATTGCGTCAAGGGCACCTTCGCAGAGATGTATTGGATAAGAAAAATCTACTAGATTCTCAAATCCTATGATATCTTTAGATGTTTCACTGTTTTTATATTTTAGTCCGTTACCATCGTAATAGCTTCTACACGAATAGAAATTCAAATGGTTGCTTGCGTCGTATGACGGAAATACTAATCTGCTTGCAAATGGCCCACTGTTACAATATCCTATGTTGTATTTTATAATGTCATGTAGACCAATCTTCCGCTTCTTTGCATATGCTATTGCGTGTTTATAGCCATAGCTACCATCGTCGTCAAATAGTCGTTTAAATTCGCTGGGAAAAGATACCTCTGCGTCTTTAGACTTGGTCACATCTTCTGGCTCTAATTCCATTACAATCTGGTCCGAGAAGTTTTCATTTGATACAAACTTTGGCTCTGGTCGTCCCACTATTTTCTCCAATGCAGAAAACTCCGTCTGACCCGCTTTCATCTTCTGTAGAAGTGAAAATAGACCAACGCCTTTAGCGTTACACACCCAACAGTGCCATTGATACGGACTTTCAACGCGAACCTCCAGTTTTCGCTTGTGGTGATTACAAAATGGGCAAAAGTACTGTAAGTTATTATCCTTCCGCTTTTTGCCGGATTGTTTTAGGGTACTGTCCACAAACCCTATGAGATCTAGTACTTTTAAAGTTGCCATTAACCTGCCAGTGTGCAGATTTAATTAAACTTGTCAATTAAGAAATAGCCCACTGCTTTTTGATGGAACCCATGGAGTTTCATCCATGACATACAGTAGTTTTTCTATCATCTCACGTTGTTTGTTTTTGTCAATCGTAGATTTATCGGGAGTCACGGTATCGGTCTCGGTAGATTCTTTATCCATCTCGGATATTTCTTTCTCGAATTCTTTTTCCAAGTCTTTTTTTATTTTGTCAAATTCTTGACGTTCTTCCTCCGTCATTTCGTATCCCATGTCTCGTTCCGTAGACGCCGCATTGTTTTGTATTTTATTCTTCGCTATCAATGCAATTGCCAACGCATCTGCGTAGTCGTAGTAAACTTTTTTATAATGTTCATAAGCATCTCTTATGTCTTTGAGTTGTTTCTGAGTGCATTTAAAATATACCTTCATATTCTTGGTATCAGCCGGAACTCTGTTTGACTCAAGAATCATGGTAATGATATTATTCAACAGAATTTTTTCTTGATTGTTTTTAAAAGAAATTGCCGCTTCTAAAAAATCCGTGCTGTAATCTTCCGGATCTATATTGTGTTTTATGCAATACGATCTCAACTTTACCTTCGCCGATTCGGCCTCGGCCCCGGTGGCTTTTTCGGCAAGTGCCTTTAATTTTTTAGCAACATTTATGGCCGATGTCTTGGTCATGACGACAAAGACAATACGATAGCATCATACATGTCCTCGTTTCGCTTGTCTAAATTCTTTTTACTATTGTATATCCACCACGGAGTCATGTCATACATCTGTTCAATTCTAGCTTTAACATACTCCTTGGGTTTTATCCCTTTAACGCGAGCAGCCCCCAGCGCCACCTTTCTTGCAGTCATTGCGTTTATAGACTGGACGTTCATTTTATAATACTTCTCCAGAATATAAGCAATAACTGCCTTGTTTTTTGTCAACTTTAACAAAATTTGTTGTGAAGTTCTTCCAAATGCAAACCCAGACAAACTCTCTTCAATGATTATTTTATCAAATTTTTGGTCTTTTAGTGCGGTAATAATCAACGCAACTTTATCATCATACGTGACCGCGTCTGAGATATCTACAAACCCAGCAAACAATATAATTTTGTTTTCGGTTATAGCATAGCCACATGTCGAACATGACAAGTCCAGTCCGAGTATTTTCATGTAACCTTATTATATATTAAATGGCAATGCGACCACCCGGTGCATACGGCTTGTTGTTGAGTTTCAATACGTCTGTGGAATATTGCCCAGCAGCAGCAGTAAATCCGGACGGATTGTTTATTTTAAATTGATCTGAGAATTCGTTTGCGACATCCACCATGTTTGTTGCTGCTTTGGATGTACCCACGTCTTTGGCGTTTCCGCCTCCAACGTTGGCCAGATCGGCGGTTTGTTTATATCTCGATTCAAGATCGGTGGTCAATGATGTTCTTTGGATTGTTTCTTTTGGTGCTGGCATATATGTGTTCTCCTATTGTTTATTATAAATATAATGTTATGTATCAAAACGGACGATAATATTAATCGGCCAATCAATTAAATTTTTTATAGGCTTTCCGAGCTTGCCGATTGCTGCCAATTCCCCATCTTCGTCATACAATCCGATAGTTGTCATGTACGGGGCTAGATATGACCCTGTACGGTCATAGGACGACGACAGTTGATAGTTAAAGAAGTTTGGATCCACATTGAACAGCTTCTTACCGCAATAACGGTCCAAATAACTTATTATATCGTTCACATGGCGTCTTGTTGAACTAGCATCGATATAAGTCTCTAAAAGCGATGGGGTCAGTTTGTTGGTATAGTAGGCAACCAGCATCGCACCATCTTTTAGGTCTATGTCACCGTCACCATCAATATCCAATATTCCGGTCTTTACTAGGTTGGTTTCAATATAATCAAAAATTTTCTTTGTGAAAATTGTATAAGACCCGCTTGCAAAGAATTCTTGATACGCAGACTCCAACAGCAACACGTCTTCGGCTTCTGTCTGTAGCAGATCGTTGCCCCACCAACTATAATCATTCAACGTATCTTGTTCTAACGTCATACCGTTATCAAAAAACACAGAATTGTCTTCAAATCTTTTTTTGTTAAGATACCTCATTATAAAATCAACGTCGTATAAATCAAACACACCGTCTTGGTTGACATCAAATAGCAGTGGGTCTGAAATTAGCGCGGATGGATTTGTGCTGTAATTAAATTCACCAGGTTTTATTGAAACCAAATACTCATGTTCGTATATTGTATGAGTCCCTTGGTATTTCATATCGAATCCACGACTACCAGACATCGTAAGAATATCGTAAAAATTGGAAGATGTGTTTGTCGCCGTGACATATCCATTCCTATAGAATATGTTTCCTATGTATGGATTCTTGTTATATTCGGCATAGTCATATAGGAATACCGATCCACTACAATTGTATGGAAAATATGAAGCGGATTGAACATACGGATCTATAATCGCGGACCTAGATGCGGCATTTGCTAAGTTGTATGTTGGTGATCCCACCGCCAAATAACTCGAATTTATAGCAACGGATTTCCCATAAACACCGTATGGACTATCCTTCTCCTTATTATGCCTCAATACAACGTCGGAACACCAGTTCTTCTGTGAGGTATCGTAGGAATATAACTCAATTCTGCCGAGTACACTATCATCGGACCCCGACGACTGATATAAATATCCGTCGAGGCTAAATTCCGCAGTTGAATAGTTATAATATACATTTCTTACCAACGTATCTGACTCATAACTTACAACGGCTTTGAGCGAGTCAATATCAATTGCCCTTCCAAAATTATTCACCGACTCAAACGTTCTGTCACCGAATGTTTTTTTGATCATAGCATATTCGAACGCATCACATTCTGGGATATAACGATAGTTGTAAAAATAGACCGCACCAAGTATTTTTTCCAATTCGGGCGACGCCCCTGTATATGGAGTAAACCCCTTGTCGAAATAGCTTCCAATTGCAAAATTGTCACCGTCCATCGCCACCGACATACCAAATCCGTCGTATGGTAGACTTACTTCGGTACCATATTCGGGAGAAATTCCGAGGTCTCCATTTGATCCGTCGGCGTAATAAATTCTGTATTCTCCCCACGACGCCGTCGGGCATGCGTCCACCGACGCTGAGTAATATGAGCATGTGTAAAGTGTTGCAAAACCATCACGCTCCTCGCTATAGCATCCAATCAACACTCTGTTATTGTTTGTTTTTAAACACCATCCAAAACGATCACCACTCTGTGCCGCGCTTGATGTTAGCGATGCTTCCTTAGTCCATGTATAATTTCCGGAAATATAAGTCGGGACTGGGTATGGTAAAACTAATGAGCTTGTTAATACGTTTTCACACGATCCACTCTCTTCGTATCTCTTTTTTCTATAGATATGCACAGCCCCAATACTACCACTCGTTCCTGGTGCACCAACCGCCAATATATCTCCATCTATAGAGACACTATTTCCAAATTTATCTTCGTAAGTTTCTCCTTGAAGAACGTTTATTATTCCCCAATTGTCGATGCCGCCCTTGTTTCTGTCGTATACATGCACCAACCCAGTTTGACTTCCGGTTGGCGTTGACCCAAGCGGCGATCCTACCGCCAAGAATCCGCCGTCTATAGAAACCGAGGTTCCGTAACCATCCTCATTTGCAGGAGATAGATATCCGCCGGATATAACAAAATTTATCGTGTCTTGGTTTTGTCCGTATTCATCAACGATTCCTTCATATGAAAAAGGAGAATGAAATCTTCTCATCAGTCTGTGTGTATGACGGCTTTCGTCATACTTAAACAACGCGGCATAGCCATGATAACTTGCTGATAAATTAAACGTGTCCATTGGAGAACCGACCACCAAGTATCTGTCCCACAAGTCAACGGATTCTCCGAAATGTTCGTTGGCTGGTTCAAATATATCAATTGCGCCGGAAACATTGTACTTCCACGAGCCAGTATCTTCCGCGTATACAACGGCCAATCCCATCGCCATATATTCCTTCGCCGTAGTTACGCCCAGTATTTCAACCCTACCATCAGCATGAGTATATGTAAATTGTCCACTACTTGTGTCCCAATATGACGGCGGCGGATTGGTTTTTACCGCTTGTATCAAGTCGTTGTGGTTGAAATATGAGCCAGTTATATACAAGTTTGTCAAGCCGTCGTCAAAAATTTTGTATGTTTGATGTAAATTTGAATTGTCTATTATTTGTACTGTATTTGGTTTAATCTTTTCGCCCCAATAACTTTGCGCAATTCGCATACCAACAAATCTTCCTTGAAGGTTGCGTATCTCCCGCTTTCCGGTGAATGGGTCTGCACCAAATACTTCCAGACCAAACAACTCTGCCGGATTATTTTTGTTTTTATAAAACATAGCGTCGGTGGTTCCGTACACCACACGCTTGTATTTTCCAGATGGATTAACTTCGTCGTCTATACTAAAAGACGCTTCAAATTTTATGCCCTCGTTTATTTCTACAAGATTCTGAAAATACGTGGGATACCCATGTTGATCAAGTGCTCCAGACACAACGCTTTGTATATTCCAATTTTTAAATGTTTGGAATGGTCTTACGGTTATGTCTCCTGCCGAAAACTGCTTGATCATATAACCATAAATATTCTGAAGGAGCAGTTATTTCACCTACAACCACCTACAATATTTTAATTATTATAATTAAAAGTCCAAACGTATGCGTATTAGGCATTCATTGGTGAAGTCTTTTAACACTGGTTGGCTCAATTTTGCTACGGCAACGAGGTCATTACTCTCGTTGTACAAGCCAACAGTTGTGACGTACACTTTTGGATCGGTCGAGAAATCAGCAAATCTTAATTTTCCAATATCTTGCGAACTTGCTGGGTTGTCACTGTCGGTGATAACGAATGTTGGATTGTTGGAATAATTGAAGTCTTGATTCTTTACTCTCACAAAAAAGTGGCGAGCTGGGACATATTCCGTGACTCTGGCTTTCATCGGTTTATTCGAACCATTCACACTGGATGCAGTTTGTAGAGACTGAAATAATAATTTAGTCAATTGTGCAAACTCCGGATTCCACGCGTTTAAATAATCCAAGTCGCCGGGCGATCTTGGACCCACGTTTTTATCAGAAACCTTTCCAATCAAAGATTGGATAGCTCTCGGATTCAATACTACTATTCCCAAGTCTGGATACATGGATCCAATACCTTCATATTTTCTGGTCTCTAGCGAACCGCTTGCAACGGTACCACGTATCAGATTGTAACGTTTGCCGCCCGTTTCGGTGGTTGTAGTTGGGTTATCTCTGGAATCGTCTATGATAGAGATTGTTGTTGAAGAACCGGAAAGAGACATTTCAAATTGGCCCGGATCAAGTCTGTCTTTAAATTTTGTACTTCTGAAATTGATCACGTATATGTCGTCCGAATCTTCGGCGGCTGTAGAAACCGATCCTGTCAAGAAAGAAAATTTAACATCGCCCGGTGACAATAACAAATTGCGATATTGGTTGTAAACAGCTTTTGTCGGGTAAAGTAAACTTCCAATCGACGCGTTGGAGTCGAAAGTTGAAGATCCCAAACCGGCGTAATGGCCGTAGGTCATTGAAAAGTAAACATCTGAGTCGGAGCCGGTTGGTGAACCATCATACACGTTTGTATAATACAAACCATTCAGTGGCTCGTATGCAGACGATGAAAGTTGTGTTTGTCTGCTGCTTGTGTGGAACACGGACCAATTTGTTTGTCCGTCACTCCAAATACCAGTTGATACCGGTTGAGTTCTTCCAGCGACCAAATCTGTAGTTTCGAATGCCTTAAATATCATATTATTCTGCGTTTACGGTTACTGGGATTGTCACTGATCCACCACTTTCATTTCCAACAATTGTTAGATTGGTTGTGATGGTCTGAGTTAAAGCCGAATTTGGTACAAATCGGAATCTTAGTCCAATTGCAACTTGTGCAGTTGTTGAGTTTACATCGCCGATGAAACTTGGGATGGTTGCCGTCGTATTTGTTGACAATTGCTCGCCGATCACTGTACCGGCATTCTTATTTGCAAGAATTGCGGTATATCCAAGTGTTGTGTTGTATGTCGGATTTGTGGCTGGAACAATCACGGACTCGCCGGTGTAATTTTTGCTTACATTGATAGAGCTTTGACCCAAAGATATAACTGGGATAGACGTTACGCCCGATGGTAAGCTCACTAGCTTATATTTCAAAACTTGAGTTTCGTCGGTGAAAGCTTCGAATACCGGTGTATTGCGAATAGCCAAATCGTAGTATGCCGATCCTTGTGGATGATTTGGTTGATACAGACGATAGTCGATTTCGTCGTCGGCAAGTGCAAAGGAAACGATATTTAACCCTCCCTTAGCAGCAAGAAGTTCTCTGCCCTTCTTGGTAAGAACGGCATCTACCGTGACTATTTCATTATTGATGTATGCCATAATATGTTAGTTTGATAATAAATATACAGAACTTTGTCTTTTTTTACTATTTTTATGTAGCTTTTGTTTCAACTGGGTAAGTGTTATTTAAAAGACCCGTTTTTTCATCAACGGTTGTTTTTTTATTCTGACTTCCACGTTTCCATTTTTGCGGAGCATTTTGCTGATCATATGAATTTATCTCTTTTTGTGAGAATACTCTCTTTTTATATATATAATGCGTGGGGAAGTATCCAGTCAACCGTTCACTGTTTATCGGTACGTTTTGCAAAGAAACTGCCTTTTTATAAGCAATACCGTTGTTTGCCGTTCCAAAGAGTGCTCCACTCGTTTTGATTGCGAATTCTTCAATCAAAGAGCCAGTTGGATTCTGGGATATAAACTTGATATTATAATATCCGCGTAGGGACGCAACCGGTGCTGAGGTGAAATTGATACTTCCGCTAAAATAAAATTCGGTGGCGTATTCATTAGAATCAAAGAACCCGTTGTAAACCACAGAACCCAGCGACTGCGGAACGAAACTTCCGGAAATATGCAGATAATCAAGAATCGTGCCATTTTGTCCACCACTCGTCGTCGATGGATTTTGATCATATGGTATGCCGGTAATAGTTCCAAGTAAAAGCCCGTCCAATAAATGTGCAGACGTTTGAACACTCGACGTGTATCCATTTGCTCCGATATCAAATGATATGCTACCAGAATAATACATAGTGCCGCCGCCCGATATCAAATACATTGGGAATTCTGTTATCAATGGTAATGCGGCCAAACTAACTTCATCGTAAGATCTGGATATAGTTTGAACGGTTCCTTCCAAATTTACTTGTTTCTCATACTCGTTCTTATCCGTGCCAGCTAGATTATATTTTCTTTTTACCTGATATGATTTCTTATTGCGGATGACATCAGCCCGATAATACTCTCCCTTGTAGTAAGCTACTCCATTTTCAGAATATACTCCAAACCCATAGTCGTCAGGCACGTCGTTGAAACGTGTGTGGGTTATATCGTTCAAGATTGATGTCCCACTCGTTCCTATATCCAAACTCTGTGTGTAATATGTATTTTTGTTTCCAGAAATACCATACCCCATATTGTAAACAGACCCCGTTGGCATTTCTACATTCTCTTTGAATATTGGCTTTAATTGTAATTTTGGTCTTTCTAATATAGAAGGTTCCAACATCAAACCTTCGATCAATTTTGATCGAGCCGGTATGACCGTCTTGATATAATTGAACATTGATTTGTCAAAATAAGACTTGACCAGATTCATAAATGACTGATAGTCGATTGTACCCAACCCTTGTTCGTAATATATCTCTCTAAATTTTTCAAATTTTTTATAGGTGGCGGCGTAAACAGTGCGCGGGTCGCCTATCAAATCGCCTATTTCAAAACTACCAAAAAACTTTAAAATTTCTTCGTTTTGAATATCTATCGGCGAGAAAAATACTCCTAGTTTATTTGAGTTCTTGCCACTCACGGACTCTAATGGTATTGAAGATCTACTATCCGACGACAGTGGGCTACTCAAAAATTGATCGATTTTATTTATCTTATTGCTTCTGAATCTAGATGCTCCGTATGATGGAACTTGGACGGTTTGCCGCATGTTCTTTTGCAAGAATTGATATGGGAAAACCGATTGGTTGTATGGGCATCCGTTACCGTCGTATAATACTTCCAGCACCGGAACAAAATTGTTTGCGGTGAATATTGGAAAGTCGTCTCTAAACGAAAGATTGTTGAGAGGCAGTGCACCTCCGCTGGCATATAGGTCAATCGGGCGTTCAAACGAGATATGCAATAAATTCTTTTCCACCATTTCGTGCGGAGTAGATGAATCGTAAGCGCCTCTGTACATAGTATGGTTATTAAACCGCTCGTCTGTTAATGCTATCTCCCAGAGCTTTATTTCATCGATACTTCCCCAGAACGATCCGGTTGATCCATACCAGTTATCACCAAATTGAACAGTCGTCCCGTTTCTGAAAGTTGTATTCAGACTACCACTTATCAACGTACTTCCATTCGCCGAGTAAACTATGCGCGAGTCTTCGGCGCGTTTTACCACCAAATCGTATTGGATGGAGTATTGGTCTATCACCGCGTTCGAAGCCGTTGCGATATTAAATTTATAATACGGATCATTCCGTCTCAACATCACGCTATATGTTTTTCCGTCAAAAATTGGTATTTTTGTTGTTGAAACGCTCTTGGAGCTAACTCCATCGTCTATCGTAAAGAACAACCGTCCCCACTGTTTTCCTCTGTCGCGGATCGCTCCAATGTTCCAATAACCAGGCGATCCCGCGATATAAAATATCTTGTTTTCTTCTTCTATTTTGTTTTCGTCGAAACTTACATTGAATTCGACAGTCTGAATGCTGCCAGTCCAACTTGATTCAAAATATTCTCCACTTCCACTGAAGTATGGTTCGTATTTAACGTGATCGAATATATAATACGATTTGTCTGAAGAGTCTATTACACTGTCAATACCACCGTATTCTTTTATCTTTATCAAATTTTTAGGTACACCGAAGCAAGATATGATAGCATTTATAGAAGCCTCGGTCCCCTTTGTTTTATAAATGAATGGTAGCGAGTTTAAAATTCTTCTCCAAATTACGCGATTTCTATCAGTTTCTGATATGGTACCAACTTTGTTATAGAATGAAGAAGACGGTGAAAAGTCCGACTTGGAAAGAGACGACAACAGCAACGGTAAATTTTCCTTGGATATCTCAGATTCCCATCCAAGTGACGTAAGCATGTCAGAAACTATACTGGGGGATATTCCTCTCGCGGGAGAATTAGAACTGTCATTTTTATTTGTGAACTGTTTTATGAACACAGATAAATTATCAAAGTAATGTCCTATCATTCCGACAAACTTGACATACTCTTCATTTCCAGTACCCGTTCCTATGAATTCTGGGAGATTGTTTATTAAACTGTCACCGTTCGATTGGTCGTAGATTGAAGCTGAACTTTGAGACTCGTATGCGTTTACGTGTTCCGAATACCAATTCGGGTTTTTGTATAAGAAATTTTCGTAACCGTCGAATGATGCTTTTATTTCATTGATGGCGTCTTCCGCCGTAGCTTTATCTTTTGTATAAAAAATATCACTCGGCTGTACTAACAACTTGATTTCTAAATCCGAAATTTCTTTTTCTAACAAGTTTATTCCCGACAGCTTTTCATCGAAAGCACTCAGTCGCAATGTTGCGGTTGAAAAATTTATAAAATTTTCAAAATATCTATAATCTACGGTGTCCAAGAACTCATTGTTCAATTTTGCATTGACTTTTGAAAATAGTTCCTGATATAAACTACCAGTCTCCCCCATAAGTTCGGCGCTAGACAGTGTCTCCGTCGAATTTCCCTTGCTCTCTATCTTAACTGTAAAGTTTGGACCTCTCAACGGGATGGTCTGTATTTCTTTCTTTGTAAAATAATATGTGTTCTGAACAATCGGTGCCGATGCAAACATGTTGACTATCCATAACATGGATCCTACGGGAATGGAGTTATCCAGTGGAGATGACAGCTTTACTATCAATTTGTCGTGGAATTTAGGATCTTGCGACTCAATGAACTTGGAGTTCATTATTGGAAGCATCTTTCCATTTCCAAAATTCAAATAATTCTTAAAATAACCAACCAATAAATTGTTGTAATTAGTTTCTATCTTGGATATGGCTGGGAAAAATATCAACGAATAGTATATGTCAGATAAAAACTGGACTATGTTTTGATATGTTTCCGGCTTATATGCATTGATAGCAGCCAGTTCTTTTTCTACTATGAAAGAGAACAAAGAATAATACACATCTTTCAATTCTTGGAAAGATACAATCGTATTGTAATTTTGATGAAGCCAATTATAAAACTGGTCATAGATACCGAGAATGTCTCTGTTATACGTTCCTACGGCGAGTTGATTCTCCTTCTTAACTCCGTAATATAAATCTGTTATAAATTTTATAGCATCTACGTTTTGCTTTAATCCGTAATAAAAAAGAAAATCGTTTGCCGCTTTCGTGTTTTCATTCTTTGCGTAATAATAGATATTGTATATCTCCGGCGATTCTATAGCACTGACTATTTGATCCAATACTTCTTTTATTTGGAGTTTTCCCGTAGAAAAAGATTCAAATTCGCGCAATAATTTTATATCACTTTCTCTGATACTAGTTCTTAAACTTATGGGAATTATAGATACTTCCGTTCTAGATGGAGAAATTTCATCTATCATCAAACGTTGCGAAGAATCAAAAGAGCTTCCGACTAAGTCTCGGTTGAGTTGGATTCCAACTTTATAATTACCGTCGGTCACAGAAAGCTTATCAAGTTCTTGTGCCAGATTTATCAGGACGGACTGTGTATCTTTACCAGAAATAACTAGATCCGTTACAAAATATTCGTGACTGTATGTTACCGGGTTGTTTCTAACGTCGTAGTATGAACCGGTAAAAGGTTTATAAATCCCACTTGGCTTTACTACGGATTCGGTGATAAGAGTATCATCCAAAGCATACACACTTACATCAAAATAATCTTTGTCCGACTTACCAAACGGAAATCCGTATACTTCGGTACTATCCTTTATATAGTCCCAATTATCTTTTTCAATATACGACCCAATCGTCAATGACGATGTAGATGGTATTGTATATTTAATGTTTTCTAAATTCATAGTTCCGTGAATGCAAGCGAGTATTTTGTTTCTACTTTTACATTGTTTGCTTGTGTGTTTTTTAAAGGGATCGTTATTGAAGACACGAACAAAGACCGTGTGTTTTCTAATATTAAGTTTGCAGACTCGTCTATTCTCGGTTGAATAGATCCACTGGAATATAAACTCAGAATATCATCTTGAGAATAACTAGATAAGTATGGATTTACGTTCATCTCGAAATCTTGAATGGAGTGGGAATGTCAAATGTCATTATAGAACCGCTTTGCTCGGCTCGTATTTGAACTTTAAAGTATCTTTCTTGTGGCAATCCACTTGTATCCAACATGAAATAATTTCCATAGGAATCAAAGCTCAATTGAGTGTATGCGTCGTATGGTATAACGTCTTCTTCGGACTCCGCGTCTTTTATCACATAGTAGCTGGATGACGGTAGGTAATATGGATATAGATAGTCCGAAAATCTTTGGATATCCCCCGGTCCTCTAGCGAAAGTTTTAACAGGGTAACGCTTTCTAGGAGTAACATCCATTCTTAGTATCGACCCATACTTATATTCCTTGGACATATTCTTCATAGACACGACCGCGTCTCGTATTTGAATTGGTTCTGCGCTTGACGTATTGAACCCAGGCGTCATCCAAGCTATTTCAGAATCTTCCCAAGCAACATCTAAGTACGGTGAATATATAGTATTAGTTTCCTTTGAGAAAAAGCGCAATGTTCCATAATCCACGGAACTGGTTTCATCACTGTGCATAACTATCAATCCATTGTTTACGATTGTATTGGATATCCACGCATTTACGATGTTTGTTACATCCATGCGCACGTCCGATGATTGATAGTAAAAAGATTGAGAACAAGCCAATCCGCCGGTGATAGGAGCGACTGGCGGAGTTGGTGCTGCGGTCGTAGTCGTACTCGGGCAGTCTGGATATAAATCGTATGGATTTGGACTCACAAAAGGTGGTTCAACATAACCAGAGCCAGACCCAATTAAGCTACCAGATACCCACCAAAGCCCGCCGCCTTCGCAACTTGAAATCGATCCGCTATACCAATATTGCGATTGACCATCTCTGAATTTCCAGCTTACACCATCGGAGTAATCGTTTTCATCAAATTTGTACCCAGTTCCCATTTGCCAAGATTCTGATACAGGATACGCCGCGAGCGTATATGCACTCGGTACTTCCATAGATTCGCAAACCTTCAAGTTGAGGTAAAATCTCGGATTTGTTACTTGGCCACATGCTATCGACTGAGATATCTGTGTTAGATCAAAATATAATAAAGCTCTAGTTAAAACGGAACCTAAGTTTCCTTCGGTACTACCGCACGCATAGTAACTTGTTCTCTTTTCGATTTCGAGTATCTCATCCAACCCAGTGTTCTTGAACATTAAAACGGGGTTACTTGAAATAAATGCGTCTTTGGTTGGATATAAAAAGTAATGCATGACTGTGGTTAATACTATATAAATATACAACCCACCGAAAAATATACATCCTAAAGGCGAATGGTAAGATATTATAGCACTTTTCCGACAATATCCTTAGTTGGATATTTTACTTCAAAAACCGAGGGGTCCAATGAGGGATATATGATCTTGTCCACAGTCGCACTTTGAATATTGTATTCGTATGGGGAATAATCACCATCCCTGACCGTTAAGTTTTTTAGTTTTAAATAATTTACAGACTGTACGCCGTCAACTCTACTTATTTCCAACTCTAATCTACTTAGATTGATTGGTTGACAGAATTGAGCATTGTCTATATTAAAATATGCTTGAACTGTTGTTAAACAATTGGTCAGTACGTCTCTCTTATTGTAATTTTTATATACGATTATTCCAAAATCCACCCCGATGTTTATAATATATCCATCTATTATGTTAACCGAATCCGTTAACATTCTATATTGATTCAGATAAGTTTTTAAATTTTCTTGAATGGCGATATTTGACGTTATTAGTTTCTTTTGACTATTGTAACAGAGTATATAAAGATTGACCGCGAAAGGGTTGTAGTTGGTCTTCGAAGTATCTACAGTTTGATCTGCTATTGCATATGCCTTCGCGATAGATCCGTACTTTGAAGGCATCGCATACGATCTGACTATATAGTCTTGCTGGGTCACCGCTCTATTTTGAGCGGAATGGTTAGCAAGTGCGTTTGTTCTAATACTGTCGTTTGATTCACTACCCATACCACCAACGGCGGGTATAGAATTATTAACTTTTATGGAGCGTCTTACCGTACTTGTTAGATTTTGCTCCAAGTTTGGAAGTTCGGTTATATCTCCGAAAAATTCGACGGATGTTACGTTTGTTATCGAGTTTGCATTTACATTACTCGCCACGCCGCCACCGACCACGTATCGTATTGTCAACGTCGTGTTGGCGGGCGCTTGCCCGTATGATTTTGATGATAGAAAGTTTGCTGGATCATACGAAACATTTTCCGTTCTAAATAAAGATTGGTTTGAAACTGTGTTTACATTTGGGATTATTATTTCGTCGTCTTTTACGTTCGTACCGGCTCCGAATTCTATGAAAGTTGTATCGTCCGAATTTGTGCCGGTGACAAACCTTCTTGATGTTTTTAAGAACTTGATCAAAAATGGAGTAGTGTCTCTGTATTTTGACATCACCATGTCATTTTTGAATATGTTTTCCGAATCTATAGGAACCATGTCTTGAGCCAAATACTCCGTTTCGTACCAACGGTTTCCGTCAGAATCGTACATATCCATTATACCGACAACGTTGGTTTCGGCCAATTCGAATCTGTAGAATGATGTCGGGTCCGACACGGTGACAGTCTTTGTTATTATTTGTCCGGCGGAGGCTACAACGGTCTTTTTTAAAACATAAAATTCAGGTTGACCGGAGGAGTTTCTTTGATAGACCGATATTTCCAACGGATCATTTTTCGTGTCAACTGTGAAATCGACAGGGAAGTTTGTTATGAAACTTACGCCGTTGTCGCTGACCGCAGTCATACCAGGCTTTATTATCTGAGCATACGTTAAGTCGGGTACAATTTCTCCGTTTGCATCTGTTTTAGATGGTACGAGTTGATAAACATCGAGTGAAGTCACAGACGGAGTTGATACTTTTACTCTGTATCCAAGTGAACGCGCCGAGTCTATAATGTTTTGTCTTTCTTCCGAATTTACAAGCATCGATTCCTTGAATTGATAATCTACGTAATAAGACAAAACATCTCCAACGTAGGCTGCCATTTCGATAAACATCATACCCACGGACGCTTCGTTGAAGTCCTTATACGTGTTAGGATAATATACCTTGGCAAAATCAACCAAGGACTTTTTCAACTGTGAAAAGTCTTTGTTTAGATATTTTACATCTTTTTTTGCCGGTTGAAATGATTTTTGCGTTTCTAGTATCATATATTTCCTTGTGCGGCAACCAATGTAATATTTTGTGGGGATGTTATACCAACATTGTCTGCGGTAAATACAACGGATATTTTTACATAATACCCATCTTTCTCTTCGTCTGAGTTACCTACCGTCACACTTTTTATATTGACAAATGGCAACCATTGTTTTACATCCTTTTTTATAGCACTTTCTAAAATAGATTGTAATTCTTCGTTATTGAAATTAAACAAAACATCCCACAATGAAGAACCAAAGTCCAAATTAAATCTTCTTTCTCCCTTTTTAGTGTTTAATAAAAGATAAAGATTTGCTTTTACTTGATCGACCACATCAAAACTTTGGTTAAAATACCCCATAGGCCCGTGCGATATGGGAAAGGTTAACCCGATTGGAGTTTTTACTGCGGTGGACATTGATTAACGACGCTTTTCGCTGACTTTCTTGTCCATTGCTTTTAAAAGTGATCTATAATCTTTTTTCAAAGCGTTGGCCACAGCGGCAACTTCCTTGTTTTCATTCAACTGCTGCGGAGTCAGTTGTTGTAAAATATCAACTGAACTTTGCATGGTTGACTCGTTTGGCACTCCCCCTGTAGTCTCATTGAGAACTTGATTCAATAATGGATTCTTAGAATACATTTTTTGCGGTTGTGCGACGGGGGCTGGTGCATCCGGCTGCTCCATGAATACCTCCACTTTACTCTTAACCGATTGTTGTATTGTAGCAGCTCTATTTTCCAATATTGCCGCCGAATTCTCGGATAGTCTCTCAGCCAAAACTTCCATCAATAACTGTGGAAGTGCGTTATTCACTTCTTCCTTTACTAAGGTTCTAATTATATCGACTAATTCATTCTTTTTCATATATACTATAAATATAGAGTTGTTTTATTTTATTCCAATTTTGGGCACATTAAGTGATGTAGTCGCCGACTGTGCTTTTCCAGCCGCAACCGCAACCGTGGAGGATATCGCGGACCCTCCAATAGAAGGCATTTGAGGTAGATTGGGCGAAAGCGATGCGATACTTGGCACTGACGGTACGGTTGGTAATTTTGGCAACGCCGGTACCGACGGAAATTTCGGTAAGGACGGCAACCCTTTACTAAATGATTTTACTATACCACCGATACTACCCACCGTATTTTCCGAAAATGCCGGTTTTTTAATCCCACCCATGATGCCACCCAATCCAGATGGCATTTTTACATCAACCTTCGGAATTTCAACCTTTGGAACCGATAGTTTTGGTATCTCTACCTTCGGGGCGCCGGGAACTGCAAGTTTTGGAGCTTCTATTTTTGGTATATCCAACTTCGGTGCGGATGGGATATTTGGTACCGATGGAAGACTTGGTATAGATGCCGCCGATGGGAGCGCGGGGGTGCTAGGTAAGCTCACAGTCGGAACCGATGGGGCTGCTATTGTCGGTATTGATAGACTTGGCATGTTATTTTGTTTTTAATTCTCCACCATCATACCCAGGTGCTCCACCCCCACCAACCGTAAATACACGAGTGCTCATCAATGTTGGTAACTTGTCTCTCAGATCTATGAGGTCTTGCTTCATCTGCCTAAGACTTGTGGCATATTCTTTCATCTTATTCGACCAGTCCGCCTTTGGCGCAACTTGGTCGTCTTTGTGAGAGTCTTTTTCGTGTATATGTACCGCATGCCATTCTTCGGCTTGGGAAATCAACAGGTCTGTCTGAGCAATCATCCAGTTGCACAATTGATATATCCAAAATACACTCGTTCTACCCAAGAGAACGGGTTCGTCAGCATCCTCAAATGCCCCCAGATATATTTTTGGAGAATTAATTGTGGTTTTGTCGTTTGTTGTTAAGACTATTTGTTTGTGGGCATCTATAGTAAATTCATCATCGGTGACCATCGCCAATCTCTTCTTGGAGAAATGGAAAGTTTCTTTTGCACGCGAAGAGAATATGAGTCTATCGCTGTTTATAACAACTTGGTCGCCGTCCAACGTTGGATATTTAAAATTGGTCGATCCGGTTGGAGAAAAATTTGGTTGTTCTTCTTTTATGCCGGATTGAAACAATACTTTATTACACGTAGTTATGAACTCCGATATGGTCTTTCCGGATGTCATGTGTATAGAAGATCCATCTTGGTTGATAGACTCGGTTACGTATCCCTTGGCAGTAAATCCTGGACCGTACTTATACGTGGATACCGTGGCTTGCCTATTTCTAAACAGTACGTATGGATTTCCACCGTTCTCAGAATATTCTCCCAAACCATTGTCTATAGACCTGTTTTCATCGTATGCACCGAACCGTATTGAAGAACCAAATCTGGATTCAAGTGATAGGTCACCTTCATACTTTTTCAAAGTTCTTATTTTAGGATTGAACTTAAAATAACTTCCCAGCACTCCTTCGTAATTTGGACCACCAAGCGCATTCATTTTCGACCTCGGTCCAAACATTGGCGAATCCGGCTGACCGGAGAATTCATCAAAATTTTCTTCAACTAAACCGGCTCTACGTTCAATTGCAAAATCGACACTCGCATTTGTTAAACTTTTTAAGTTAACTTTTCTTGTATAATAATAAGTGTCTATGTATTTTACAACCGACACAACGTCGTTTAACAGTGGATATTCTATTATACCGGTATTCTCCAACGGTAAAGCCCAATACAGAGTTTCTTTTCGTTGCCCTTTTTGACTATAATAGAATCTAAATTTTATTCTGCCTATCCACGAGTAATCGTATTGTTCCACAAGTGGAATCCCCCCATTTATATCCGGTGGGAAATCCAATGCATCCGTATACTGTTCTTGAAATACAGGATGTTCTCTGTCAAGTATTATATCCAACACAACGGCTGGCTCAAATTCATAGAATTCAATCTTATCGTGTTTATATTCACGCACGAATCTTTGCGATGCAAGCTTATCTTCTTGTATCCGAGCAGATTCAAAATTCTTTTTGATTTTTTCGTATGCCATTATTTTTTGTCTTTCGACGATTTTGTCGTCACTTCCATCGGTTCTTTTGAAGCTGCGACTACTTGCTCGACACTTGCCATTAATTGTTTTCTTTCTTCGTCCGTAAGCAACATATTACCCGAATCTTCTCCACCGGCCTTACCAGCCATCAATCTTTGGATTATCGCAGCCAATTTAATAAGCTGTTCGTCATTTCTTACTCCCACGTCAAAATACTCCTTCAATAAAGGGACAATCATGGTTGCGTCGTTGATAGTTTTTATCATTTCTCTCAAGTCGGTCACCAAAATGTCCAAAGTGTTTTTCTTCTCCTCCGAATTCTTTACAATATCTTTGCAAAGATCGGAGAAATTCTTACCCTTGAATATTTCAAAATCATTTTCCATTGTATATATAAATAGTCCAACATCTCTGTTTTCAGAGATATTGGACATGTAGATCTTTACTTATTATATTAAGATAAAGAAGAATTTATCGTACCTCTGGAGAAATACTGGTCCGCTATTTCTTTTTGGGCCGCTTTCATTCGATTTATTACTTTGGTAATATGTTGTGTTTGGCAACCCGCAATGTCTCTGATATACAAATAAAGAGCCTTTTTATTGAAAACGTCGATTCTTCCACTGTTTCTAAATATCTCTATCACTGCATTCGCAATCTCAAGATCTCGCGGTTTTGTAAAATACTTGTTTACGTTATTATCCCAAAAATCAACCATGAGTCCTATAAACTCTTTCACTTCGGTGTCGCGTTTTTGATGTTCCGGTTCAATCACGAATTCACCTGAATCACTTGGATGTTCGCATATTTCTATATGTTTCTTGAATCTGCGATAATTGTTATTATTGTCTAATATAAACCAGTTTTTAGCAACAATTGAAAAATAACTGAACGCCTTTCCTTTACCCGCTTCAAACTTGTCTATATTAGCAACCATATGAGATATGGCTTGTTTCTGCACTTCAAGTGGACTTACATCGGAATAACTAAATTTAAATGTGTTGTATACGTTTTCCGCTATTTTTTCAAAAGCGTATTGTATTTTCTCATTATAAATTCGGTTTTTTTCAGCCGATTCCGTTGCCATATTATATTCAATTATACCTTGCTCGGTATCACGTGTGAAATAAACATTTGGTCCTGTTTTTTCAATTGCGGCTATCACCGGCTCATTCGCCACTTCCAAGGGTTTAACTTTTTTTGTATTCTTTAAAGTTGGCTCCTTCTTTACCTTTTTTATTTTTTTAGAAATCGGTTTAGGATTTTTTTTAGCCGCTTTTTGTTTTAATTTTTTCTTCATGTTTTATTTTACCGCTTCGTTGAATTCTTTCGTTATTCTCACAACTTCTGAAAAAACGAAACCAACGTCGTCGTCTTTTTCGAATAAATTCTTATCATCGACCATTTTGAGACGAGTGTATAAAGAATCAGATTCCGTTCTAAACTTAGTCACCCACTCTTCATATACCTCAAGCTTCTTCACTAGATTAAAGCAAGCGTATGCGAGAGAAGCGATGACGATTAGTAATAGAGTAATTATTGTAACAATTAAAATATCCATATCATTCCTCGTTAGTTTCGGTGGAATCAGCTGCGCGTTCGTTGTCGTATCCCAACTCCTCGTTTATTATTTCCAATGCCTCTTCAACATTGATCCATTTTCTCTCGTCAATGGCATCTAATAAGATCTCTCGAATTTCTTCGAGAATATCTGGGTTTATATCCGAATAATTTGATTTTTTACTCATATGATTTTCCAACCAGCATTCACTAATTCTAAAGCTTTTTTATACTTTATATATTGAGTTTCCCCATTTTTTTCCACGACAACCTTATCATTTCTTCCGTGTTTTATTACTTTTACAGGGACAACGCCGACTTTGACACCTTCGTCGGTCATCAAAACGCCATTTAAATGGTCTACCTCGTGTTGAACGCACACGGATTCAAGTATTCCGTAGTCCTGCCCAAACGAATCTTGTGTTATTGGCTCCACGTCCGGTCCAAACGGAATTGGATTTGCATGATTTAGAGTAGATACGGTCACTTTTAGACTTCTTGTTGTACGAGTTTGTTTACTTGGTAAACTCAAACATCCTTCAACATATTGAACCCTCTCCGCACTTCTGTCCGTGATTATTGGGTTTATTAAAATGATTGGTGGTTTATCTTTTTTAACTCGAACGACGGATACGCTTTTTGGAATCCCAATTTGATTTGCCGATATTCCTATAGCAAATTTTACTTCGTCGAGAACCTCGATCAGCTTTGCTGCAATTTCTTCACCCTCTTGTAGAGAAGAAACCGGTTCGGTTTTTTTATGCAGATAGTCTTTGTCTTTTATTATTTTATACTTCATATATAGACATCTAATGCGATGCTTACATAGATATATACATTAAAAAGTTTATGTCAATATATAATAAGAAATTTTTTATGATGGGCGACTGAAATGTTCGTAATCTCTCATTTGAACCTGCGACGGTGGTAAAGGCGCTCTTCTTTTCAATTTTTCGCTATATGGATCCGGCTGTACAGTGGTTGTCGTTTCCTCTATAGTTTCTATAGGATCGGCGGTAGTGGTTGTTTCAGTTGTATTCGGCTCAACCGTTGTAACAACTACCTCCGATTCTTCCGGTGCAGATGTAACTACCGACCCCTCTATATGAGAAACCGGTAAGTTTGTTGTCGTGGTTGTAATATATTCCGATTTTTTTTCTTTATCGTCTAGTGTCGGTGGAAACGTCTTACCGGTTTCCTTTTTATCTTTATGAATCATTATATTATATGCTAAAACCAACACCACCGCCAACGGATCAAATACGCTCATGATCATTAATATAAAATAATTAACCGCATCGTCTAATGGAATGTTCAAACTTTTGGCAATAAACTTAAAGGTTCCAACATCCGTATGCACTATCTTCTCTTTTATCTGGTCGGTTTCAACATGCAATTGCTGTATGGTGTCTTGATTCTTTAATATTTTATTTTTATTTTGCTCGACCATTTCATTTTTTTTACCATTTAAGTTTGAAATCTTATCGTCGCACTCTTTGTTATAAGCCGATATAGCAGCCACTACGTCCGAATTTTCTTTTTCTAGCAACTTTATATTTCCATCAAGTTCGGCACGCTGCGCTTTGGCGCGCAATTCTATTGAAGCTACTCGGTCGTTATACTCTTTAACTTGATCATTGTATTGAATTCGAAGTTTTTCTATTCTATCTTGGGAAGATTTTATTTGAGAATCTATTGCATCACGTTCTTTCTTTTGCAAGTCTTTGGTTTCCCTCGCCTTGTCCATTCCATTCTTTTTAAACAAGTTACCGCTACCCTCGTCCATCCATCTCTTCACCTCTTGGTCCAATATTTCAAGACGGGAATTGTACATCTTTATTTGCTCCAACTCTTTCACAGAGTCGGAATCCAATGACGCTTTTGAAACGTCGAGTGCCTGTTTTGCAGACGCAATGTCGCCGGAAGCATCTTTATTACTATTTTCAGAGGATCTCAACTTTTCTATTTGTTGATTCCGTTGACTTATCAACTGCAATCGCTGATCTGTAAATTTTTTTCTGTTTTCGTTTATATCAACTATTTCGTTTTGGTTGTACGTGTCCTGACGTAAATCCAATATTTCTTTGTCGATGTCTTTTATTTTAACGGCGTTTATTTCTATCTGACGCTCATAGCCTTGGACACTCAACGATGTTGCGGTATAGCCCGCACTAAGATACCCGTATATCCCAATTGAATTTATACCCATCAACACTAATGTTGCGACTAATAAGTAAGTTCGCATCCAAACACTTATGTCATTCCATTTTTGTTTCAGGAATGTCGCCGCCACTAGTTTTCCAATTTCCAGAGCCGTGCCCATTACTATTATTGAAACTCCACCGCCAACGAACAGCAATGTCAGTCCAATAATACTAAAGTAAGCACCGCACGCCGCTATGATAAGCGCAGTTAGCAATACAGAATACGTCAGTAATTTCATTCTTTATATAATAGTTGAATTGATGTATATAATAAATAGTATATATACACAAAAACTCGGTGTGATGATAAAAAAACAACCCCCGACTTTCGTCGGGGGTTGAATTAGGGGCAGTTGGATTTAACCATTACCCTCCACCATCCTCAATAGGTGAGGAACCTTCTATAACCTTTAATTTACTATTTCCGGCTCAATCGGATCATCGGGCGTACCCTTTTGACCAGACGATTTGTTTTTGTAAACAAGTTCGCCCAACTTACTGAGTTCGGATATAACGTCTTTCATCTTTCCAACGTCGCTACTCTGCAATGCTTCCTTACCTTTGTCAATACCTTTTTTGATTTCAGTAACAACCGAGTCTTCGTATTTATTGTCCCTCAGTTGTTTTTCCCATCCATATACTATATTATCTAGGGAATTCTTGGTTTCAAGGTTTTCTTTAAGTTCCTTGTCCTTATCGGCGTTTATTTCGGCTTCTTTTTTCATACGCTCAATTTCATCTGCCGATAGTCCAGACGAACCTTGAATAGTTATATTCTGAATTTTATTTGTACCGAGGTCTTTTGCGGAAACATGTAAGATGCCATTTACATCGATGTCGAATGAAACTTCGATTTGGGGCACTCCGCGTGGTGATGGTGGGATACCGTCGAGTTTAAAATTGCCAAGCTTTTTATTATCCTTGGACATTGGGCGCTCGCCTTGGAGAACAACAACGTCAACTTGGGATTGATTGTCGCTGTAGGTCGAGAATACTTGTGATTTCTTTGCTGGAATTGTTGTATTTCTCGGAATCATTGCGGTAGATATACCACCCGCAGTTTCTATAGAAAGAGTGAGTGGAGTTACATCCAATAGTAATATATCAGTAACCTCTCCCTTTAACACGCCGCCCTGAACGGCTGCACCAATAGCAACAACTTCATCCGGATTTACGCCTTGGTTTGGAGACTTGCCGCCG
>Ga0114966_10000555_pt1 | contig 35572 bp, 18 predicted proteins | sample M_130207_XF_Meta_FD_87029 | JGI IMG/M metagenome (GOLD analysis project Ga0114966, IMG submission 87029) | Freshwater microbial communities from Lake Montjoie, Canada to study carbon cycling - M_130207_XF_MetaG | ecosystem: Environmental > Aquatic > Freshwater > Lake | place: Lake Montjoie... | reverse complement strand
CGGAGATAATGTTGTGTAATCAAAAGCAACAAGATCTGTATACTTTACTGAATCGAATACATTAATATTGTATTCTATTGTCAAATCTAATAATGACTTGCCAGATCTTAAATAAACTTGAATTTCTAGTTCTTTCATTTTTGTAATATGAAGATTTTTTGATTTAGGTTTTCTTCTATTGAATCTATTATTTTAAGATTAACAAAATCTAAATTTCTTCCCTTAATTCCTTCTAATGTTGCTTCTGACTGAATATATTGATTAAATACTACAAAGCCATTTTCTGATAACAAATCTAATGCTTTAGTGAGTAATATAGAGACATTAGTTGGATTATCAAAATTTCCAACAATAACAGCATCATATTCATTCGCTCTGTATTTTAATTGTTTTAATTCAAGCATTTTATCTTCAATTTGTTTTGAGAAAGGTTCTTCGAATGCATTAATAGTTATTTTTTCTGTGTTAGTGATTCTCTCCACCTTATAAGATTTACAATTTGTAGTTTTGATAAAACTCATTACTATTCCACTATCGTTTTGTAAATCCAAAATTTTGATCATTTTTCTGTCTTCAAGCAAATCAGAAATTTTACTTCCACACTTAATTCTGTCAATTTTATAAGGTGAATTTGTATGGTATTTTTCTATAAAATTATCTAGATGTGATTTGGATATATGACCATTGAAATGAGCAAAGCAAGGTTCAAAATCTTCTGAATGTGCTTTGATTTCTTCGCCATCATATTCAAAGTTTAATTCCTCCCATAACACTTGAAGATTATATTTTTTATGAAGAATTTCCACTTCTCCATATTTAATCATTGAGAGGTTCATTAAAGCTTGTTCTCTTACAGGTTCAGATACTTTGTCATTTAGATAAAATATTGAACTTGGCATTAATCTTCTCATAGTGTCTTCAACTCCGAGAACAGCTTTTCTCTTACCAGCAATAACGCCACTATTTATAATTAGAGGAGATGACAATTCTTTAGGAATCATTCGTAGCATATGTTTGTTTGTTATTGATCCTTTATAAGCAGACCATTCAGCAATAATTAAATCGCCAAATGTTAATCCTTCCGTATGAGAATCTTTGCAAACAGAAATAGATTCAGCATTATTACTTTCTATTCTTTCAACCAATAAATTTATATCTGAAGTGCACACCATATCAACATCAACAATAATGTAAATATCAGCATTTATAACTTTAGCTATTGAATAAGTAGATGGTTTATGATATATAGCTTGCACTTCTTTATTTGCTATATCTTCTCCATAAACACAAGAGATAGGGATAAAAATACTGTTGGTTCTTTGACAAAAATCTATAATTTCTAAACTTGATTCACCTAAATATACAAACTTTACATCAATTGACGATTTAGCCATGATTGTTTTTTGTAATACTTCAGCATATTTGATAAATTTAGTGTCTATAAAACTAGCTATACAAACATTATGTTTTTCTTTTGTGTATTTTTGTGTGGATATTTTGCTTTTATGAATTGGGCACAGAATATAATTAGGCCTTTTGTTTGAAAATGAAGGATTTAACAAGAGAGTATGACACACTATTTTATTCGTAGATATTATTTTTATTTCTAAGATTGAATTATTATCTAACAAAAACTCAACATCTACTAAGCTAAATTTTCCAACATTGTGAGCAAAATATTTAGTGTCCCCATCAACAATAAATTCAAAATCTACAGTGGAGAATTCTTCAGATGAATCATTTAATGCTAATTGACAAGAAAAATATTGAGATGAATCAGGTATTTTATATTTTAAAATAGCCTTAGGATGAGCAGATATAAAATTATTAAAAGATAATCCATTTACAGATACAATTATGCCATATCCTGAATCACCATATATTCCTAATGTTCCATGCCCCACCTCGCTATACAATAATTGACAATCTTGTAAATTCATTTCACCATCACCCTTAAAGCCTCATAGCTTTGATATTTATAAAAATCTAAAAAAGGGAAATACAATACATCTCTTTTTTTGTCATCATTATAAATATTTTTACATTCTCTAATTCTTTGATGATTTTTTTGTAATCCAAACCACCCATAATCATCCAATCTTGAATAAACTCTTTCTGACAAAATAGCTCTTTCTTTAGAACAATTTTTCAAAGATAAGATGTAATTTTTATTGTTTGTTATGAATGTATTTGAAAATAAACCAATATTCATCCAAGCCATTTCTGTAAGGGCTGTGTAATGATATTTTATTTTGTATTGTTTTAAAAGATTATAAAAATCAGGACCCATTTCACAAGTATCATGTATAACAAACCAGAAGTCTGATTTAAAATTATTTTCTATGACTGTTATGAGTGCTGTGTGGTCAAAAGAATTGTGAGATACAAAATACAAGTTGTTTTCATTGTAATCTTGCTCTGACCCACCTATTACAACAATAATATTTTCTTCTTTAATTTCATTTCTCTGTAAAGATTTGAGCACTTTAGGCAGAGTGGTATTGTATGAAAGAATATGTGATGAAATTATAAACTTAGTGTTTGTACAATCTACTGATGATGTTTTTGTTTTCATCTACTAAATACCAACATTCAGATAATATATATTTTTCTTTAAAATGACTTAATAAATCTTGTACAGTGTTAAATTTAAATGATCTTATATACTTGTATATATTGTTTTTTGTATACACCACTTGAGAAGGTTTTGTGGTTCTATATTTTTTAAAATCAAATTTATCTGGATTTTTTCGATATTGAAATAAAAATGTTTCAATAAAATCATCTGCCAAACTTGTTTTACTTAAATAATTCTTATCGATATAATTATCGTGCCAATATGAAGTAAGATGAAATGGCAAATTACCCATTACTTGAGCTAAATACAATTCATCATCACCTTTGATATTTGAGCCTGAAAATATGCCTGTTTTTTGATGTTTGAATATGTTTATGGATTCTGGGTCAAGATAATTAATTTTGTCTAAAATCAATATAGAATGTATTTTTTTGTTTTTATATGTTTTCAAGAAATGATGCAAAGACATAAACGATACATTTTTTATTTTGTACCATTGTTTGTCTTTTTCACCTAAAACAATAATCTTACACTTTTGAAAATGTAATTTTTCTATTACATCAAAATTGTCTTTATGTGTTAGAATTATATTCAATTAAGAAGCTGTACCAAGATTCCAAATGTATCTAAAGAATCTACTTCTACCACCAGGCATATTGAACTCTGGAACCACAATAGATCTTATTCCTGGTAAAACAGCAATAGGAAGTTTCTCAAGAAGTTTTTCAAATTCTTCTTTGTACATTGTTGCTGATTGTCTTATATCATCAATTATTTTGTTATCTGGATCTTCAAGTAATAATCTTCTTTGTCTTTGTGTAAGAGAAACTAATAAAGATCTTAAAAGGTAATATGTGGCTCCATAAACTACAGCAGGTTCCCAATAAAATGGAATTGTAGATACAGATTGATATTTTGAAGCACCAGGTTGAGAATTGATTGTTTGAAGAGCCATATACAAAGCTGAGTTCATTTGTTCACTAGTGAAAAGCTTTGTATAGTATGTAGCGTATATTGTGTCGTAAGATTGAATTGGTACAGCAGCATCATTTTCGTCTACAAAATAAATACCACCCTTCCAATCAAGTTTGTATTTTAAACCAGAAGAGTAGTTATTAGCATTTGTGTAGTTTTCTATAATTCCATCTCTTGAATATAAGATTGGATCATAAGCTGCGTTAACAGTTTTGTAAATAGGAGTGGAGTCTGACAAAGTAATCATAGGATCTCTGTCACCTTCATCTGATTTGCCTGTAATTCTAATTTCAGGTCTTGGCATAGTGTTCCAATAAGGAAAAGCTAAACTACCTTTTGTTCTATTACCGTGGAAAATAACTTCTTCATCATAGATAGGAATATTACAAAGGTGCTGCAATTCATATCTTAAGCTTGATTTAGTGAGTAATTCATCTCCTACTATTGGGGATGATGTAGCTAATAAAATGTTATTAATATCATATTCTTGAATTTTATAATAGCTTGATGGTTTTCCGGTGACATCAACGAATTCATTTTGAGGAAAAAGAACACTTTGTAATAGGGTGTATGTGCCATCAAAATAGTCACTTCTCATTATGTTGTAATAAGATGTGCCATTATTAGTTCTTTCCCATTCTAAATAAATTCCTGGGTTAGCTGCATTGTCATTATAGAAAACAAGAGAACTTTGTGTGTATGACATAAAAACTCCTAAAAAAAAAGACTATCTCAATGGATAGTCTTTTATTATCCTATGTAAAAGTTTCTAAACTCTTCTCACAGTCCCCTTTTCTGAACCTTCATCATCAGCAAATTCTAAATCAATTACATCAGCAATAGGATCTAAATCACCATCAGGATCAATTGCATCTAAAATTTGAAAATCTCCACCAGCGATATAATTATCTCTGGACATATTTGTCATCTCAAGCTTTTGTACTTCAGTGTTTCCCATTGCTTCACTTGGTGCTTGAGCCACATAAGCAGCACTTCGCTTGCCAGAAGAAGATGAATTAGCAGTAAGATTTTTTTGTTGTGCTAAAAGATTCGGAACAAGAGCTGGATTTTGTTGTACTCTTTCAGCAAATTCTTCTGCTGACAACTCTTCTCCATTCATTTCTGACTGCATTTGAGCAATATCAAAAGCTACAGCATATGACAAAGAATCATTAGCATATCCAGCTGTACTAACTTCTGTTGATTGATTGTATGTTTTGTTAGCATCAAGAGTTTCCACTTGAAGTTGCTTTCCATCCACTTCCATTGTTTGATAAGCATTCTTTTTTTGTTGAGCTAATAGTTCTCTTCGCTCTTTATTTGATTGCTTGTCTAAAATAGTTTCCCATTGAGCAGGAGTGATTTGCTTAAGTAAACCCTGCCTAATTGAATTTCTAAGATCTTTGCTAGCTTTTACAAGCTTGGTATCTTCCCAAGTCAAATCTATAACTCCAAGAGGCTCAAATTGTAATCTGATATCACTGATGTAATGATGTCCAAGAGTTACATTTTGAATAATAAACGATTCTGGTTCGTTGTTTTGATTATTTTCCATTTTTAATCCTTCTTCACTGGCAATTGAGTGACACCATCAAGCCCTTCTTTTCCCAACCAAATTTCATTAGATTTTGCTTCTCTTGTGTCAGGAGCATAAGATTTTTGTCTTACTTCTCTTTGGTCTTTCATAAAATCTGCCATATTTTTTCTTTTTTTGGTAGTGCCAAATTGTTTCTCTTTAGCAGTTAATCCTTCTTGTACAGTAACAGAAGAAAATTTTCTCTTAGCAATCCCATTTCCACAAGGACAAGGAATTTCAGATTTGTAATCATTGAAAGACATATTAATTACATAAATAATTTCATCTTCTTTACAAGAACAAACAAATTCATATCTTGGCATATTGATATTATAAAGGATAAAACATAACAGCCTTTGGAATAATAAAATAGGTTCAAATAGGTTCAAAAATAAAAGGACTATGTACAAATATAAATGAAATTTACATCACAGGAGAACTTATAATATGCCAACAGAAATTTCAGACGCAGCATCCAGTCATTCTATGTATTGTGTTAAATGTAGAACTATGGTATCAATCACTGGAGCGAAAAAAGTTGTAATGAAAAGTTCAAGACACGCAATTCAAGGTAATTGTCCATTTTGTAACACAGCCACTTATAAGATTGTTGCTAAAACAGCGGAATAATTTTATGTCATTTTTATTTGATAGTAGTAATTCAATATACTTTAAAAAGGCTCAAACAGATCCAGATGCTGAGATTCAAACTTCCACTCAGCCAAAATCTAATGTAAATAAGTATGATCCTAAAAAAGATTTGGATCTTGAATTAGCCAAACAACAAGATTCTAAATCATTAGAAGATGTTCAAACATATGAATCTGAAAGATTTTACGATAGAGCATTAATGAGAAGTTTTGGAGCATCTGAATCTGACTTAAAACAGATTGAAGGTATTGCTAAAAATAATAATATCCCACCCAAAACTTTATATCAGTTAATGAGATTTTCAGCTGATTCTGCCACAGCTTCGTCTCTTCCAGTGTTGGAATGGTTTATGGTTTATACTCAGGTGTATTTTAACACCAGAAGTATTGGCCTAGTAGAAGAATTGTCAAAATCAGCAACAGATATTATAGCAAAGAACTTGAATATTCCTTTACTAGATATATTGAAAAGTATTGCTATTAAACAAAGTAGTCCTTATTTAGAAGATGTTAATGCACTCTTTGAAAATAATGAGGATAGACAAGCCTTTAAAAGAATGATTGGATTAGCTTTAGCCACCCCACAAGATGCTGAGGATAAAGCTTATTTTGCTTATCAATCAGCTTCAGATGCTAAAAATAGAGCATATCAAATGACTCAAATTGGTAAAGGCTTAGTCAAAATGCTTGCCAGTGCTCCATTCTTACAACAAGAAGCTAGAGCATTAGACTATATGCGACAATTTTATCTTGGAGCTAATCAAGAAGCTGGTATTAGAGCTTGGAGAGATGTATTTAGAACATTGAATTTAGGACAATCTCTTGTAAATGAAGGTAAATCTATGCTTTTAGATTCTTCACAACCAATTCAAGAGAAAAAAGCTTCCTTTGCTAAAATGGTAAGGGTTGCTCAAAACCAAGATATGATTCGAATACAAAAGCAATGGGCAGATGTTTCTTCAAAACTAAAGCTCAAAATGCCTACTTACATTCAACAATTTAATACCATTGATCAATCTATAAATGGAATTGTTTCTGCTAATAGTTCTGAAACTGGACCAAACCAAAAATTAATAAATCAAAGTCATCAACAATTACTTAGTGTTGTTGAGCAAATACCTGAAATTAAAGCTGGTTACGAAAGTACACAACAAGAAGAAGCTCAAAAACAACAATCTACACAACAATCTACACAACAAAGAACAGCACAAAATGCTGATGCTTCGTCTGCTGAAAAGGCTGGAAGAAATTTTGGCGCTATTACAGGAAATTTTGTTTCAGCCGTTCTTGGATCCATAGCATCAGTTGGATTTAGTTTAACAAATGAAGATTATAGATCTACTTTATCAAACATTGGAAAATTTATCTTATATTGGATCAATTTGTATAGAGAAATTGGTGGAACTGCTACATCAGGCACACTTGATTCAGCTCAGCAAGCAGCATTCACTAAATCTACCCAAGTTTTACATCAAATATCTGGTCAAGGTCAAGAATTAGCTAAACTTGATCAAATGATTCAAAGTTTTAACAAAAATAAAGCAAAGTATGAAGAATTAGCTGAAAGTACATCTGGAACAGCAATTAAGTTAAACAGAGCTAACTCTGCTACACCAGCTGTTGTTGGCTCAGAGTTCCAAGTTTACAGCCAATATAAAACTTTGATTGATAAAATCAGAGTGACATTGGCAGCTTATGATAAATATATTGCCATTGTTAAAGCATCATTACAAAATAAGATTATAAACAAACCGAAGCCAGCTGATTTCACCGGATCAGATGACGACTGGATCAGGTTTGGTGCTGTTTCTTCCGACATACTTCAAGTTAAAATTGCTGAAAGACAAGAAGTTAATAATATGTATATCAAGCTTTATGGTATATCAACAATTATTGATAAGATTGTTAAACAAAACAAAATATTACAAGAGTTCGCAGCAATAGATGAAGAAGCAAAAGGTATATCTCAAGTTTTAGGCCCTGGAGCAATTCAGCAGGTAATGTTGGGTGATGGTGGAATTATTGATAGAGTACAAAATATTCTTCAATTGCAAAAAGAAGCAAAAAATGTATTAATCAATAAAATTAATAAGCTAAAAAATCCAACAACTAACAGATCGGAAGTTTAAACATTATGCCTACAACAACAGAAGATATGATGCTTGATCAAATGAAGCAAGAAATTCCTACCACGGAAAATCAAGCTGTAAAACCAAACCCAGATCAAATTAATAAAAATCAAGCAGAAATTGCATCTCTTGAGAAATTGTTAGCAGAAACCAATGCAAACATAAAGAGGATTGATATGTGGATGTTAGCAATTGACCCAATGTCTGGTGAATACAGAAGCTTTACTGATGTTATGGCAAATTCTTGTACTAAATTTAGAAAAGTTTATAGTGTGGATAAAAATGCTGAACAAAAAAATATTGATTATGTAGGCAATTATTTCACAGATCTTTTTGAAAAATCTGAAGAAGCTCCAACTCCTTATGGTGAAGCAATCAAGAATCCAGAAAAATATCATGAAGATACTTCTAAAGAGATGCAGCAAAAGTGGCGCAAAATTTAAATAAAGAAACATTTGAAATTTTTGAATCATTAAATATTTTCGATTCTTTATTGCCATATAAACTATCCAACTCAATTTACAATGACATATTTCCCACCAGCAAAATAGTGGTGGGAACAGATAAAAATCCAAATCAACAACATAAAGATTTGGATATATCTTTTTATTCCAGACAAAAAACATATAAATCTTATTCTAATATAAATAATTCCTTTTATGATGAATTTAACAATTATTCAGCAGATTTTCTTTATCAAAAAGATGACAGGAATATTCAAGAAGATATATTAATATCAGAAGAATCAAAAAAGTTTTTAGAATTCTTCAACAGAAAAGAACCATCAATCAATCAACAAAATATTTTAGGATATGATTATGGTTTTCAAAATCAAAATTCATTTATCACATTAATTAGTAGTTTTGAAGAAATAGAAGATAATGAAATAATTGAAACTACCACACCTACGATAGAAAAAAAGATAGTAGATAGATTAGAAAAAATTATTGACAAAAAAGAAATCTTTAATAACACTAACACAGAAACAAAAACTGAGTCCATCATTGAAAAAATATGGGAAAAGAAACAAGAAGAGATTACTCAAAACAATATTAACAACACAACCAACACCACTTATGTAAACAATGTTAATGAAAATAATATTGTCACAAATGTTTTAAACGAAAAAACATTACACAACACTATTACAGAAAATTTTAAATCTGAAAACAAAACCACATTAAATATTGAGCAGAACATAATAAACGAGATAAACAATACCATTACAAAGCTCACCACAAATTCTGAAAAGATAGTGGAAACAAAGTTAGAGAAAGTAGTGAAAGAAATTCATCATCAAAATAAAGTGGATTTATCAGAAGCTGTGATGATGATGAAGAAAATAATCAATGAAGAAAAATTTGAAAATAAATCAATACAAAAAAACAGTAAAAAAGAAGTAGACAAAACACTAGAAGATTTTTTGAGATCCTAAAATGCCTTATGATAACCCCACTAGAAAACCTTATGTAGGAGGATACACTTGGGTTCCTAAAGGCCCACCTACAGGAGATGCCACAGCCTCATCAGGTTTTAAACAGCCAGTAAATTTACCTGGTGAAATTAGAAATGATCTTCCTTATGATGCATCCTATGGCAGTGGAACTTTAGATATATCATTTAAGGGAAATGTAGCAAGCACAGGATCTACAGAAACTTCACCCATATATAACTCTTTTAGATTTTTACAAAGACAATCAGGCTATAGAAATCTACCACCATCTACACCATTTATCTTAACAGGTGATTTTTCTTACACAATAACAATTCGTAATCCAAGAACTATATCTGGTATTGAACTAGAATATGCTTTGGGTTGTACATTGAATGACTCTGCTTTTGATGATTTAATTACAGACGAGAAACAAAAAGAGTTATTAAATATATCAAGAAGTTCTGGTACCGTACATGCTGATTTTAAAATAGAAAATATTCTTCCTTGTCAAATTTTATTAGATGGTGTTGAATATCCATTATCCACATTTACAAATCTTCCAAAAGAATTACCAATAACAACCTTTTACAGTGAAAGAAAAACATTTTTAGATGCTGAAAATTATGTGTACAGATCAATTAGCTTTGGTAATAGCGAGTTTTTGACCACTGGATTTCCATCACCATCCAAAATTGAAATCAAGGTAAGAGCTTCATCCACTGCTATTTTAAAACTAAGAAAAGTTTCATTGTTTAATCCTGTCAGAGCAAATTTAGACAAAGATCAATTACCAGCATCATTAATATCTTATGCTTTTCCAATTATAGTAAAGATAGGATATTCTTTTGCTAACTTATCATATCCAGCCAGTTTCAAAAACAGAGGAACTATCAATGTCAAGGTATACCCAAGAAATTATCTAACATACAAATCAGGTTTTGCTCATTCTATAAACTTAAGATTTCTTGTAGCTTCTTTTGCTTTTCTTAGCATCGATCCATTTTCATTATTAAGTGGAGTAGGTATTAATTCTACACCAGGAATTTATTTGTATTGGTTTTTGGGATTATGGCCTGAAAGAAGAAATCTTAAATTTCAATTATCATCACAATATTTTTCTTATTATGACACAAGTAGAATTGTTAAGTTATTCAAAGTGCCAGTTGCTGAAAACTTTGAGTTGCATAAAACATTAAGTGAAACTCAGCCAAGCAACGATGCTGAATATGTTGTTGTGGAAAATAGTGCAAAAAAATTAAGTTTTAAAGATATTAATAAAGTTAAAAGTTTTTATGATAATGGACCTTTTGTTGATAATTACACACAAGGTTATGTTCGTCCATTTACATTTTTAGATCTTGATTCTAATGATAATACCTGGTACAGAATATCATCAGGTGAATCAAATGGTGAGTGGATTGCTGCTGAAAAACATTACGAAACTAACCCTTTATTTCTTACAAGAACACAAGTAGGAAGCAACAACACAGAAATAGAGAGGAAAATATATCTACCTAATAATAATCTAGCTGACAATGTTCCTGTGGCTTTATTTGTTTCTGACACCACTTACAATATTTACAGATTAGATATTAATAAAGATAGTTTTAAAGTATTGTTAGAAGCAAAAAAGAATGATCCAAATGATTATGCTTACACACATCTTTATTACAGAATATGGTTTGTTCCTGAAAATTATGAAAAAGATATAACAAATATAGATTATTATCAAGAAGATTACGAAGTTAGATTTGTTACAAAAGATGGAAAAACATATCTTGAAAAAGGTAAACCTACAAGCTTAGATGAGTGTATTGTTACTCCTCCTTTGTCAAATATATATCAAAAGTTTTCAATGACAAGATATGTGAATAATGACAGCACTATCGGCACTGACATAGGTTTTTTCAACAATCCAAAATATATTTATAACATTGAGGGTTCGCCTGTATCTGACAATTGGAAAATGTGTTTGGCTGTTTATGCTATAACATATCCTAATACAACCAAGAACCCTGGTTATCTTCCAAATTATTATGATTATCCATCTGTTACAGTAAGAGTTAATCCATCTTTCTCAGCAGTAGAAACAGCATTCAATTATGTCAAAAGCACAGAAAATACATTAGAAGCTTCAAAACTTCCTCAATTTACATCAATAGAAGATGTTGATTATCCAATTATTTCTCTTGTCAATTGTTACACTGGAAATATTAAATCAGATACAACAATAAATGATTACAAGTCTTTGGCTACTTTTCCATCTAGTGTTTATGTAGATAATGCTTTCAAAAAATTGCTAAATATCAAAACTACCAAAGATATAGAAACTTTTGATTATACGAATGTTAAAGTAAATATTCCTTTAAATACAATAAATGTACCATCAGAATTTTCAGCTACTTCTTATGTTGATGTGGATTTTTGTACTGATGGGCCAATGCTTATTAGAGGTCAAATAAAAACAGGCACTTGGGTTATTGATCATGAATTTGATCAAACATCTAATTTAAAGCTACAACTAGATATTTTTGTTGTTGGGTATGATGGGCAAATTGTATTTAGTATTTACAAGTCTGATTATTTTGATACCACTTTAACTCAAACAACATTTAACATAAATATCCCATTTTTGTTACCAGAAACAAATTGCCAAATAGTTTTTAGAATAAGAGCGTATCCATTTTCTTCTACTTCTTTATTGTCATTAAATAAATTTGTATTATCAAAAAATACCATACAAACTAGACTTTTAAATGAAAATGATTCTGCTGGTGGGTCTGTAGCGTTTTATGAAGACCTTCCACTTACTCCTACACAGTCATTAGATGAAAATTTATTTTGGTTCAAGGCATCTGATGATATTCTTAAGACAGGGCCAGTATTATCAGATTCAAATGGAGAATTTACAGTTTCAGGTTGTTTGTACAGTCCCACTTGGTTGGTTGATCTGCCTGTCAACACTGATGTAGATTATTACACATATGGTCTTGGTACAAATCCAATACTATTTAGAACTGTTACATCCAAATCAGCTGCAACAAGCTCTGTATCTGCTACTAAGAACGACATAACAAAAGACATATCTGTTTCATATACAAGTGAATCAAGTACAGCTCCAAATCAAGCATCCACTGAAATTTTAAATGTATCTAATAATCAAAACAACTATACAAAACAATATGTGGTGAAACAAGGTGAGAAATATTTACAGGGAACAAATCCTAGCTTAATTACCTCAAATAGAACACACAATTCTCCAAAAGCAAACACATTTATATTAGCAGAATCTGATGGGTTTCAAGGCAAAGATATTGTCATAGCATCAAATGTTTCTGGAATGTCTTCTGATGGCTGGGGTAGCTATCAAGGAAATAATCCAAAATATAATTTCGATACAAACAGTTATATTTCAACAGGTTTATATAATGTAAGTGTTAGGGTGTCTGATAGGTTGCCTTTGGTTTATATTGCGGGATTAGCTCAACCAGGATCTGTTGTGTTAAAAATAGCTCCATTAAATTTTTCAAGTTTACAGGTGCCCAATTCTAATAATTACCTCATCGATGGCCCGGATGTTGATTATATTGCTAATTTTCCACAATTAATTTATTCTGAATACAACACAATTAAAGCAAAAGATTTACCTCCTTCTTTGATCTATGACAAGTATGGTAATGCTTTTGTGTTTTATATAATGTCAGACAAAGCTTACAAAATATTAGGAAGAATGGTAAGTAATGATCGCATATCTTCTAAATACACGATATTGGATTTATCTGTTTATTTTGGAAATGTCAAAGCAGATTATGCAATAAATGGATTTGATGCTCACTATGATGAAAAGAGAAACTTAATTCATTTTGCTATACATTTAAAAAAATCTATATATTATTTTTCTACTCAGATAATGAAACCTAATTCTATGTACATATCAGGAATTGAAAACTTACACTTTGTAGCAGGAGATACGGGTTCTAATAATTCAATATTAACTACACTAGATACTTTGGGAAGAGTTTTCAAAGATCCATCAGCCACGAGTGATAAAGATATACCAGAACAAAAACCATCAATATTAACATTAACTAGGACAGATAAAATTGGAAGGGTTATGATTTGGTATAAGGATGGACAAAATCAAATTGTATCTAAAGAAATTATTCCTCAAGCTCAGACATTTAAACCAAATGCTTATAAAAGATTATTATGAATTTTACAGATCATAGACAACTAAAAACAAGAGTTACTGTGCACTCTCTATATGCTCCAGAAAAAGGTTATTTATCTGGGCAATTTAGTGGTGCTCAACCTGCTGATGATGCTCAAAATTTATATAATTTCAATCAAAGAAATAATTACAATAATTCATCTATTCAAACAGCAGGAGTAAATTTTGCTGGTAATAATTCTTCTGCCACTCCACCCATTCAGAAGGCAAGCAAAATGTCTTCTAATCTTAGACCATTGAGCCAATTACAAGGTGGACTATTACCCAGAGCTCATAAATATATTAAAGCACCAAGTTGTACATTTGCTTATGGTGGTATTGTTCCAGAAGAAATTCATCCATATTATAATTATTTGATTGGCCCTACAAAAAAACAAGGTTATCAAGTTGTATACAAAAATAATGATATCAAATACACTACACAAACTTCAAGCATAGGATCAACAGTACCAATAGCAAGACCAATCACTCACACGTCATATGTTCCTTTCAATAATTTGGATGAGAACAAGATAACAACTGGTGTGCCATATACAACGTTTAATATTTGGGATTTTTCAGATGATTATTACAATTATGTTGAAAAAAAAGCTAATAAATATAGAGGGCCTGTTACAAATCCAAATGTAAAAAATGCTGCCAAAATTGAAACAGTGGATGATCCTTATTATGGATCTCAAATTGCTGTGTATGCTGCTGATACTTCCTTGAGAATTGCCAGAATGTATCCAACAAGCTACGATGTTTTATATCAAAATCCATTGTATTTTTATTCAAATGGTAGTGGAACTTATGGATCTGAAAAAATACCATTAGTTAGTGGTAAAAATTGTGGATTTGTATTAAACTTTGTCTCTACGGAAGTTAAGTCTACTTCTGTAATAGTGATCGATATAGTTGATAAATCTCCACTTAATGACACAGTAAATACTTATCAGTTTCAAATAAGTACAGAAACTACACAAAGCTTATTTGCTATCAAACCAAATACCAAAGATGAAGTCATAATTCTTGGAAAGTTCAACAATTTAGGCGACATAACAACTATAAACGAATTGTATTTCCATTTTGTTGGAGGATTGCTTTTGGTAGGCAATTCAAGTGATACACAAAACTGGGAAGTGGTTCATCCTTACACAGAAGTAACATTAACTGAAAGCCCTAAAAAATATGAGCACAGCATTAGCAATAACACTTATGTTAATGTTACTTTTAATGACATTGTTTGTAACTTTCAATATTCACCTATCGCATTTGATCACATTGATACAAATGAAAAAAATGTTAGAAATTTAGCTTCATATATCACCGCAAGATTTGATGCTCCTAATTCAAAGTCTAATGCTATTTCTTATAGTCAAGTAAGCAAAACAGTTTTAGACAGTATTTATTATGGAAACGATATAAAAGCCATAGATACATATAAACACCCCGTATCTATGTATGCTGATTCAAGAATATATGGCACCAACAGCATTCAATTAAATCAACAAGGTATATCACCAAATGGAAACGAGAGTGTTTACAACTTGATGACGTTGATTTCTCGTGGATGTGTTGACGGATCAATTTATATGAGACTTGATAATGATGACGCTAACACTCCTACATCAGCATTTGATAATAATCTTATTGTAAATTCATCTTCGAGTGAAATTGGTATTGCATCAGTAAATGTATCTAATGTGGTGGCTACTTCATCTGTATACTCAAATTCATCCACTAATATTTTAGAAGAAATAACAGATTCTGATATAAGCGAATATGTTTTGTCTTGGAATGTAGATGTAAATTCTGAAGAAAATAATAAATTTATAGTGTCAAAAACAGCCAATATAACTTTAGCTAACATAGATTCTGATGCTAGAGGAGCTACTGTTTTAGATTTAATAGAAAGAAATCTTCTTATAATAAGAATTGAAGCTGGATATGGAGAAGTTTTTAGCACTTATTTTGAGGGTTTTTGTACTAAATTATCAGTAGAAAAAAGTGGATCTGGTACACAAGTAAATTTAAACTGTATTGATATCATGTCATATGCTCTTTCAAATATAGTCTTTGAAAACCCGATGCTTATAACTGGTCTTTCAATTTTCAGAGCTATTGATTATATTATTGCTTGTTCTGGCTTTGCTGATCATTACATCAGATTCAATGGTAATAATGCTTTTAATTATTATGGATCACTTAAATTAGATCAAAACTCAGTGCAGAAACAAGACCTTATCACTTGTTCATTAGTAGATACTATTTTAGATAAAGTTAAAGATGTTGGCAAATTATTATTAAACAAAAAAGAAGCGTTACCTACTTTGAGATGGGATTCTAATTATCAAAAAATTATATTTGATGCCAGATTTAATTATGTTGACACTGATTTTAAGTTTACAGGATTAGTGGAGCAATCAAATCAAGAGTTTTTACAAATGACAAGCAATCCTGGTGTGTCTGTTCCTGATTGGCATGGATTATTGAATGGTTCTTATAGGGTTGAAGTAGATAATTCTTATTTAGCCACAGGAGTAAAGTCTTTTGGTTTATTGAGAGATGGATATAAATACATTTCTACTCCTGAAGTTAGAATTGAAAATAGCTTATCTACCACCAAAAGAAGTTTTCTTCAAAACAGTGTTAATAATAATTCTGTCACTGAAGGATGGATTGGATTTAGAAAAATTAAAGTTGATTCTGTTGATAAAAGTATTGTAGCTAATGAAACAATTTTGAAAAATAGGTTTAGATTTTTTGAAAAGGTATCTTCAGAAACTGTTCATTCAATAAATTTTTCTTGCTATGTTACAAAACCACTTAGAGAATATGGAAATTTCTTAATTAATATATTCGTAAATGATAATACATCTCAAACAGATCCTTATATCTATGAAAAGGTTTCCTATGCTTTTAGTAAGGAAAATAACTATATTGTCGCAGATGTGACAGGCAGAAATATTATATTGATGGGAGACTTTTAATGCCATTTTATTCTTTATCCGATGCTATAAAATCTCACATTCGTAATAATGACAGAAAACAACTTAATAACGCTCCATTAAGGTCTTCAACATCCATTTATCAAAACCCATTAATTCCAGCCAATTTTGTCCAAGATACTGAAATTGATGTTTTGGTGTGGGGACAATCTACTTGGGGGATAGAAAAAGTTACTTCACAATATAAGCCAGAAGATTCATAATGGGAAAAACACCTATATATCATCTTGGTTATCTAGAACCAAACCAAGACTTATCAGAAAATTTAGATTTAGACGAGCTTAGATTTAAGACAATCGAAACTCAAACTTATGCCTTATATCAAATATTTAAGAATGGCATTATAGAAGATGAATCTAACAATTATATCTCTTGGCAAATTGATACAATAGCAAATGATTATCAAAATGTTTCTGTGACATCTGGTAAAGGTCATGTATCTTGGAAAGCTACCGAAACCACATCTGATAGAACTGTTGCTTTACCTGTATTACCCACTGGAATTACATCCGCTAAAGTATATCTGTATGCTATAGAAAATGTTAACACACCAGTGACAAAAGATGTAGATTTTATTTCATCTCTTACAGAAATCACTGACACTGATAACTATATTGCTCTTGGAGGTGTAGATATTGATTTAACAACCAATCCTTACACTTTTACTGTTTTCACTGACAATAGACAGCTAATCAGTTTGTTTTCTTCAATATCTGATGTAATTAATAAACATAAACATATTGGAGGAACAGCTAATCCTTCCCCAATTGATTTATCTCGCCATGTAAGAGGTAAACTTTCAGGTGAGTATATTGAAAATTTAGATATATCCGCTGTTACCACTGGAACTTTAGATGCTGCTAGATTGCCACAGATTGATCACACTACACTTACAAATATAGGTACTCTTTCCCATTCACAAATAGATGATTTATTAGCCTCATTACTAAGAGATGATAATACATATAGATTGTCAGATCTATCTATTGCTAATAGATTACAAACTTTGGTGGCACTTAAAAAACTATCATCCACGTATTATTATGTTGATACTACTCAAGTTAACACATTAGTTTATGTTCCAGGTATTTATCCTAACATTTATACCAACGCTAATACTGGAGCGCTTGCCAATTTTGCCCTGAAAAGTGTACCAAATAAGACATTAGCTGGAATATTCGACACTGGACCTTACAACGCTTCAAATAACTTTATTAGAGCCACATCTTCTGATAATGTTACAGCTAACAATATCTATTACAATACAAAAAGAGATTTTACAAATGCTGAGAGCTATTCTGTTGATAATGGGTTAGATGAGTTTGTCTATAATATAAAAATATTAGGTTCTTCTTTTGATAGTGAAGATGGATATTTTACAATAGACACTCCATTAAATTTTTCTAGTGTAAACCAGCCTGTCGGAGATGTTTTTAACACAGCATTGAGTTGGAACCATGGTTATGTTAACACTCAAACATTAGTAGACAGCACTTTTAAATTAGACACTAGATTATATGCTTTCCAAACATTTGATGCTAAATCTTGGGATGGTGTAACAAGTATTGGTATTGGTTTTACAGCATCAAATCCAGAGGCATTGTCACATATAGGCGATATCTATATGTATTTGATTCTCCCAACAACATTGTCATCTGTTTCTGGTGTTACCCAAGTTTCATTTTCTGATGGAGATATTTACCCATCCACAGCTCCTTCAAGTGTGTATATATCAACACCTTATAAGATATTTCAAGAATTCACTGGGACAGGTGCAACAAATTCTGAATTAAATAATCTTACATATAGAAATATTTCATTAAGTAACTTTATTTCATCAAGATATCGAACATCTATATTGGGAATTGGTTTTTATTGGTCTACTTTGAATGGTTGGAATCCTGAAAAAAAGATTTCGTTTTCGTTAAATACACCTACTGATGATCAAGTAAATCCATCTCCATATAACTATAATGCTTTACAAACTGCCAGAAAATCAAATGCTCTTGATTCAACAGCATCAACTTTTGTATGGAATGATAGTTTATATTCAAAAGATGGTAAATTTTTAGTAAGATTTGATTCTGGTAATACCTCCACTCAGTATGGATTGTTTGAATGGAATGCTACACAACCAGTAAACACCCTTTACAACATTTCAACAAGAACAGATTTAAATAGTTCTGTTTTCCATCCTTTAGTAAATACAGGAGATGGAGTAGATTTATCTTTTGGTAATTTCTCTCCATCATCTGAAACCGGAAGATATTTGGATGTTTTATTCACTTTAAATTCAGATGTAACAAGAACATTAGCTCCTTCTGTAAATAAATTTATTATCACATACAATACTGTTGGTGCTGGTTCATCTAAAACCTGGAACACTAATTATTCTGATTCTAGTACAAATCAGATTGGTTGGATTTCTGACAGATACAATTCAAACAATATTGGGTATGGGTCTACATATTACGAAAATTCCATAGCTAAAAACTATGTGTTTATAAACTCAACAACAGACATTGGCAACTGGTTATTTTTAAGAAACAATTCAGCAGTGACAGCAGAAATCAATAGTAATGAAACAGTTTTTGAAGATGGTGTAGATTCTGGAAGTCTTAGAAATTATTTATCTCCAGTTCAAGTATATAATAAATCCACTTCTTATGGATTTAACAAACCAAAAGATTTCTATACTACATCTGATAACAGCAAAGTTTATTGTGACACTGAAAATGATGCTGTTGTAATGTTTGACGCTAATGGTGCTATAACAAAACTCATTCAAGGAAACCTAAGATTAAAACTTACCACCAGAGATTTTGTAGCCTTATCAGCATCTTATAATCCTGATATTAATAAAATTTGGGTGGCTTTCTCTCAAAATGTTTCTAGCACAATAGATAAAAGCAAGATCTACATTAAATACACTGCTAATGGTAGAGTGAATTTGATAGATTTAAATAATTCTGGAATTGATACAACAGGCACAGGATTATTCACCCCTCTTGTAAATAATAAATCAGCTACATTACAAATTCTTTTATCAGATGAACTTAACACTATTCTTGCATTAGCTGTTGATAAAAGTGTTGTATTTGACACCAATTCTGTAATAAATGATTCTACATCTGATAATTCTTCTATTTCAGGAACGTTTGCTGAGGCTGGAACTGGAGCAATTATTACAGATGCTTTGGGAGGTGGAGTTTCTGGATCTACATTTACAACAGGAACAATTACCTCATCTGGCACAACAACATCTAGCACTGGATCTACCTGTAAAGTAATTCAATATTTGGTGAAAAATGATACAGTGAATTACAATGGATCTGGTACTTGTATTAATGGTTTACCTCAACATATTACAGCAAGCTTTGGATCCACAGACTTCAATTTAGATGGAGTAATTCCTAGTGCTACTTTGCTTGGTCCTAACAATCAGCAATCTTATGTAACTTTAGATATAATTCAAGGCCCAATATTTTTTGAGAATATTTATAATCCTATTTCTGTTCAAGTTAATAGCACTGGACAATGGATAATTGCTCAACCATTTATTAATTCTGTTTTAGCTTATAATAATGACACAACAAATTCATTATCATGGGTTATTCAAAATAGTGTTGTAGAATTTATAGATACAAAGCAAGGGTCAGCTTATGAAATGTCTGATGGAAATATTTTAATTGGAGCACCGGCATTATCTTCTACAGACAATGGAAAACTGCTTGTGGTGAACAGACAATCGAATAATGCTCTTGTAAGTAAAGTGGTTTTTCCAGGATTAGATGTTATCAGAGCATTGTCATCTGAAAATAATAATGTTTACTATGTATTGTTAGATGATACAACAAACGATGGATTAAATACAAAATTAACATTAATGAATCCTCAAGGAAAAGTAATATCAAGTTGGCCCAATGCTGTCGCCACTAATGATGTTGTAAATCCTATTGTTCATCCTAAAGGTTTAAGAATTCTAAGCAATGGCGATGTATTGGTGTCAGAATAATTATGGAAATAAATTTTATTGAAGAAAATGCTGAGATAAAAATAGACAATCTTGCTATTAAATTTTTATCTGCTCCCAATGATTTTTTGATATCAGAACAAAATGGATATTATAATTTTAATGTAAGAAAAAATATCACAGCTACATCCTGGGCAGATAATGATGTATATAATATTATCTTAAATAAAACAACATCATACACAAGTTTATTTTCCGTTCATTTGAATTTTGATTTTATAAGTGTAGAACAAGATTCAATTAATTTAGAAGTGGGAAATAAATCATATACAATCAATTTTGATGGATGTAACATTAAGCTTGATGATGAAAATATTCTCTTAGTTTCAGTGGTAAATTCTGTGGCATCAATGAATGTATATAATTCAAATACAATTAATGAGATGTCTTTTAAAGCTCTGGTATTGCCCTCTGTAATTGATGAATATGAATCAATACCAGAGTTTTCTATCTCTTGTTATGATGATTCTAATTTTACAAAACCTAGACCAATCAGATTTGGTATTCCTGTTGTGTCCACTGTTCCATCCATAATAGATGGAACTTCAACAAGAGAAGAAATTGATACATATAATTCTGGAAAAGGTTTAGATCTTAAAACTATTTATTTTAGAGTGTTTGCTGATCAGATTTTAGAAACTTTGACAGCGGGAGTGACATCTTCTCTTGTAAGATTAAAAATATATTTACCCAATGGTTTAGACACAATAAAAGAACCAATTTATAAGACATTATTCTTTTCTTCAAACGACACCACTAACAATAGAACCATATATACAGCCTCTCATACATTCTATTCACAAGGCATATATAACAATATAGAATATGTTGATGGCCTGATGTATGTGGATGTTCAAATAGATATTACTATACAACAATCTATGCCTATTCAATTTGATTTTCAAATCTAATAGGTTTATAGCCTTGTAAAAAAGTATAATATTAACAAAACAACTCTTGGTGGGTAGATAATGCCATTCAATGTTTCACTTCTTTTACCTAACAGCTTAAGTTCATCTTTATTAAAGGGTGAGTTTATTGAACAAGGTCAAATATACAACACAGATTTATTTCATAATGATCCTAATACAGATCAAAATAAAACAACCTTAATTTTTTCATTTGAACTCAGAGATGTCGCAAATAGACAAAAAGTTCAATTAACAAGAATTAAGCAGTTGTCTTTGTCTAATGATCCCCAGTTTGATCCATCTGCCACTGTGAACATTGTAAACCTTCCAGACCTTTCACTGGCATACAGTTCAACATACGATTACACCTATTATTTAAATTCAAATTATTTCAATGATTCTACATTATCTCAAGAAATAACACCAAGACCAGCTCCTTCTGCTGGATCTGGATATTTTTACATATATAACTGGCCTTTAAGTGCTAATGGTGGGCTTTCAAGAGTTTATATGAAAGCCATTATTGAAGGACCTGATGGAGCTGTAGGGACATATCCTAATGGTATAGGAATTTATGATGAAATATTGTGGCAAGGAGAAATACCTGTACCTCCACAAAATCCTGACTTTGGTGTACTTAAGGCAGGGTGGACAAATACAGATCCGTTATTTCTTTTCAATACAGCAAGTGATTCAACAACAGCTAATTACAGTAATGGAATAAACTCTTATTTGGGTAGTTTCTTGACCATTGCTTCATCTGGTAATACCTATGATGCTTATTCTGCTAATTCTACAGTTAGACGAACATTAATTCCATCCTCAAGTGTTGGATCCACTACTTTGGATTCATATAGATTTTATAGAGATGGAACTAGAAATTATTCATCATTCTCTTTTTCATTGGGTTCTTCCATAGCTTTAACATCTGGGACATTTGGAAAAGGAGCATTTTTCTATTCTAAAACAAAATTTCCATATACTGCTGCTAAATCAGATGTTTATACCCAAGCTGCTTTTAATTATTCTGTTTCAAGCATTGGTGTTACAAGTTCCGCATTCATAAAAATATATGACCAGCCAGATTACTCAGCTAATGGAAAAGAAATAGTACTGAGATTAGATATACCTAATAATTCTTATCCTACAGCTTATTTAAATACAATAACTGCTGGGACAGAATCAGTGGCTAATCAAACCACTACACTTCCTAATAATATGCTACCATTGTTACAAGCTGGTGGACTGATGGAAATGTATTATTCTTCTGTTGATTCCTCTTATGGATATGTTGAAGCTTATTTCACTCCTTATCTTGATCAAAATTCAACAGCCAAAACAAGTTATTTACTAGCCAATTCTCTTGTTTCATCATTTGGCTCCACATCTTTAGGTTCAGCATTTGGATATCAAATTACAGGTTCAACAGGCTCAACAGGAACATTAAATGTATCTGAGCTGTTTATAGCTAATGGCAAATCAAAACTTTCTGTAGATATGGGTGATTGTGGATTAAGAGACAATAATAATGTTACTTTTCCAATATCAAAAATTACAACTAACTGGAGCTTGTACACTGATGATGAATATAAAATCTTACAAGAAACCCCAGTTGGTTTATCAATCACCAACAGTGTAGGAACAAATTATATAGAAGTAAACAAAATAGATTCATCTGCTGCTTATGATGTTAATGGAACATATGAAGTTCAATTAATGAAACCAAGTATGTCAAACAGAACTAAGATTGATTTTACATTGCTACACAGATCTGATGATTTTTATGTAGCTCTCAGTCCTACATCTTCTTATAGACAACATACCGAAAGTGGTGTAACTCAATATTGGGAAAGACCTATGGGTTCAAGAGTAGATCAGAATTTTGCTTTCTCTGATGAACCAAACTATGCTCCTACAATTATGTTAAAATTTTCTGCTGATAAAAATACAATTTATCTGCTACAAAGAAATGAAGATAATACATTTGTCAAACATTCTTTAAAAACCTACACCCCATCTGCTTCTGCTGACTCTTGGACTATTGAAATTACTGACCAAGCTCCTGATGGCATTACTGGAACAAAAAGAAGAAAAGATGCTAATGCTCTTTGGATATATTTAAAGAAACAAAATGGAGCCAATCTTGAATTAATTGGTCAAGCACAACTATCCAAAAAACTGCATTCAAATAGCATAGGGTTAGGTTATTATGCTTCTATAGGTTTTAGGGAATCTTCTTTTAACACAGGGACAAACAGACTTTCATCATTATCTTATTATGGATTACCTAAATATTATAACACCAAATCAGACAATGATGAAAAAATTGGTGCTTTTACAATGTCAGATGAGGGCATATCGAATTCTAAACACTACCTTGGAATAAAAACGTTAAGTTCTCTCACTGACTTAATTGGATATAGCAAATACACCACACCAGTTAACACCTTCATTGATATTAATGTTGAAGCAGCTACCACTGGAACAAATGTTGATATTATTAATTTAAGTTCAGCTACAATTGATGGTGTAGTTCTTTCTTCTTTAGCTTCTGGAAAATATGTTCTTATAAAAGATCAAATTAATCAAGATGAAAATGGAATATATTTGAAATCTGGCGCTTCTTGGATTAAATATACAGTGGCTTATAACTATCCACTAAGAATACAACAAGGAGTGATTAATTCTCTCACTACTTGGTATAGAAAACAAATTCAAGTAAATAATAATCTTGTGGACAGATATATTTGCACTACATTTTTCAAAGATATAACAATTGGAGAAATATCATCATTTGTAGCATCAATTGTTCCAAATTTATTAGAATTAAAAGCTAACTGGAAATTGTTTGATACAATTTTTCCATATAAGAAATTTAGAATTAGATTCTTTTTTGACAGTGGTGGATATCCTACATCTACATTAACATCTTGGATATCTCCTTCATTATTGCCATTAAGAGAAACATTTGGATTGGTTCCTAACAATGATTTAATTCAAATGTATATAGATCCATCTGTGTATACATCTTTAAGTGTATCTTCTGGCACAAAAATCTGGCTTGCTATAGATGTACCTTTTGGAGCTAGTTTAGGAGAAGCATTTGGCCCAGATTATGTAGAATCAGATTATTTTACATCAGGTGTGTATTCTGGATATTCTATTGCTAAAAATTTATGGCATAAATTATATGCAAGATCTAGAGATAAAAGTTTTAGTTTAGATACAAACAATGCTATTCAATATAGAGTAAGATCTAATTCTCATGCTAATGTTTCCAGTGCTCCATCTAATCTTTCAAATGTTGTTTTAGTAGATAAAAATGGACCATCTTATTTAAATGATGCTCCATTAGTTATGATAAATGAAAATTCATCTACAAGACAAGCACTGATTAATATTTATGCTAATGATTCTGAATCTGGAATAATGTCGTTTAGAGTGGGTAGAGAAATTGATAATAAATACATAGAATACACACCTTGGATGGCTTGGGATGAATTTGTTACCAATTCAATAGTTAATTATTCTTTGTCTATGAATGGTCATTATAATTACAATTATCTATCAGCAACAGATTCATCATTTCAATCTCAGAATGTTGGATATTCTGGTGCTAGAAAAATCTGGGTTCAATTAACAGATTATGCTGGCAATGTATCTGAATCTTACCCAGTTACATTCCTAGCAAAAACTTGGATGATGGTAGACACAGAACCTCCTTATGGAAATGTTGAATTTTATGATCCTGAATCTGATGATATTGTTTATGTGACAAATGGATCTAATATGGGCGGAATTGGCTCAACAAATATTAGCACTTGGATTAAAATTAATGCTGATGATTTAATATCTGGTGTAAAAGATTTTAAGATAAGAAAAATTAAGGACACTGGCCCGGATACTTGGTCTAATTTTGAAAACTTTAATTTGTATAGAGTTATTGATTTCACTGGAGAAATAGATGGAGTTAAGAGAGTGGAAGTGGCATTCAGAGACTATGGAAACAATATAGTACAACCTGAAATATCCTGGAAGAAAGTATTAAGGCCAAGAAAATAATGAGCAATACACTATTTACAGCCAGTTGTAAATGGAAAGGTCCTGAAGATAGTGAAGAGTTAATTTATCTTTCAGGAACTACCCAAGAAATATATGACAATCTTCTTTTAATTGACAGTCTTGATCCTAGTTATCCAGCAAGCACAGCATTTTATTTTAGATCAACAGAATCAGATATATTTGGAAGAAATATTTACCCTAATTCAACAGACATTGTCACCATTTCAGGTATAGACTATTCAATTAATTTTGGAATAGATGATGACAAGAATTTATTAATTGTTTCCGCCCCTCTTGTAGACCTTAGTTTTTTAAGAGCAAAATTGGTGAGAAACTATGCCTCTTTGTTTTCTGCCAACACTATTTCGTTTAATAAAATAATAGACTTTCAAGCATTAAAAGAAAGATCTATTACATCAATGGTGTCAACAACCAATGGAATATATTTGGGTGGTGTAAGTGGTAATCTTTGGTTTTTCAATGGTGATTATGTAAAAGGACCTATATTTACAGCTTCTTCTGCGAATATTGTGCTTTCAATTACATCTATGTTAATTCATAAATTTGACTATGAAACAGAAGAATATTTATATGTAGCCACTGACAATTATCCAAGATTATTCAGAGCTCCTTTAAGTTTAGCTCAATTAGGATCTGAATGGGAATCAGTGTATCAACAAGGGGAATTAGCAGCTGTAACAGGCGGGGTTTTGGCAATGGTTTCAGCTTTTAATAAAATATTCTTAGGATGTAGACAAAATAAAATATTAAGGTATTCCAGATCTCTTACAAATTATTTAGATCAACCCACAGATTTTATTGAATTAATGCCAGAAATTGTAAGCGAAGAAACAGAATCATTAACATCCACCACCCTCCTAAATTCTCATATCTCAGACTTAGAACCAAAGGAATTCGGAATAAAATGTTTAGAGGTGGGTAAAAATCAAGTATTTGCTGGCATAGATAAAAAACCAGAAATTTATTCTTATTCTGAAATATTATCAAGAAATCCAGAAAATTACAGTGAATGGGCTGGCTTTACATTAGATGAAGTATTTATGAGAGATCCAGCCCCAGCACAGTTCTACTCAAATAACAACTTAACAGATCCTAGAAATTCTAATTTATTATCCATATTAAAATTTTCAGATATATCTCCTTCCAAAACAAAAGATGTGCTGTTCATTAAAGGAAATAATAGTTTATATTCCACATCTTTTGAATTTGGCACAGGCACTGATTGGGAACAACTTCAATCCAATTTATTACCAACACAATCATTCATCACTGTTCAAGTGGCATCTACAGAACCTATTTCTTCTTTCACTGGTTTTGATAACTTAGATGGATATACATTTTCTGATGGAGATATATTTATTCTCAAAGATCAAACAGCTCTTGGTACAGGTGGAATTAAGAATGGACTATACACATATAAAGCATCAGGTCCTACAAAATATTTTCCTATGATTGATACAGGGTCTACAAAATTAGGATTCTATGTTACAAGTGGTTTTGTAAATAGTAACAACAGATATATTTTAAATACATCTGATTATGAAACAGATACTCTTAATTTTTACAAGCCAAAATACACTTTTGAATTTGAAGCGCTAAATTTAAGCTCAGGAAAAACCACTGAATCCACTATCATAGATGGAAATGTTTATCTTGGAATTGATGGACAAACAATAAACAATTCAACTGGCTTCTCTTATTCTGGATATCAAGGAGTAGAAGTACAAGATTGTTACGGTAAATATTCTATAGACTTTAACGTGTCTAATATTGTGATTATAAGTGGAAACAATCAAATTTCAAAGCCATTAGTCACATCTGGAATAATTAAGAATTGGAGCTTTAGAGATGATTCAATTCCAGCAAGTCCAACAGCCACTCTTGATGGATGGTTAAATTATGAAAATTCAACATTATCAGCAACAACAGAAGCTGATTTTAATTTATATGGCCAAACATACAGTAAATATATCTTAAATATAGTTCCTGGTCTTTCTGATGATCCATCTATTTATGCTGATTCTTTAAATTTGAATGTTGATCAATCATCATTTGTCAAGTTGAGAATTAAAATACCTCCAGTGATAGAAGCTTTTAATGATGGATTTATTGATATTTATTGGGCTTATGAAACTGGAGATTTCATTAATAAGACATCAATTAATTTGTCTTCAAGCAATGATTATGTTGATTATATTTTAAAGCCATCTTGGAAAGGAAAGATTTCTAAGATAATGATCAAATTTAGAAATCTTCCAATATTATCTTACAGGCCTTCAAGCATTAAGATTGATTATATCCAATTGCTTTCAGATGAGAATATTTTTGATCTAAACTCAGCCTTGTCTAAAATTAGAATAGGTGTGGATGGTAGAGATATTAAAGTTTGGTTGGGTAATCAATATACACCATTCATCGATATTAAAAACTTTATTACATTTAATTCTTATAATTCAAAATACAATAATGTTAATTCTGCATTACCGGAATATTCATCTCCATATATCAGAGTAGGTAAACTTAATAATTATGCTGGTGAATCATTGTGTGGATTTTCGAGTATTAATTTCATCACCGGAACTGTATATGAACCAATAAGTAAGAAAATAGAAGACTTTACACTCACAACAAGACTTTCATCAACTGGAGGAGTAAGGCTTTTTAACTATCACAATGGAACATTATATAGTATAACTGATGGAATTGTTTCTTACAAATTATCAGACAACCCAGATGATAGACAAATTAAATTATTTACATACAAATCCGACGAAGAGTATTGGGATTATGAAGAAGCTGGTTTTGAAAGAAAGTATGTCTATAACCCTGATGGCACTTATCAATTGTATGGAGTGGTAAGACCTTTAACAAGCATCTCTTACAAGGGTATTCTTTATGTTAGCGGTCAATATGGAAACATTAAATATAACTAATTATGGCAGACAATACAGAAGATATTCAACCAGATTTTAGAGCAGCTTCAGGATCACAGCCTATTCCTGATCCTGATCCAGCTAATTTTTCTTTTTCCAGTCCTGATGGTAGAAAGATTTATCTGAATTTCTATGATCCAGATTCAACAGCTTTATCTCCATCAACAGGCACTCATTTAAGATTTTCTGTCACAAAAACAAATGCTGGTTTACCTGTCACTGTATATCCAACATCCACAGCTATTAATTCCACTACGCCAAAAACACTTATATTAAACTTAAGTAGCGCAGATAGAATTGTTGATGGTTTCTATAACTCGGCTGGTGTTGTTACATCTATTCAATATGTTTCTGTTAGTTATAGCGTATCAGCCTATGGATCAACAGTACCATATCTTGGAGACAATGACACTACCAGATCATTAGTAGATAGTTTTTCAGGCTTTGCTATATCCAACCAAACTAGTGAAGCAAATGGGCCTGTAATTGTAAGTGCTAGATCTTCTTATGATGGAAATAAACTTACAATATTATTTAGAGAATCATCTTATCCACTTTTGCCTTACACTGGGATATCTGGATTTGCTGTATCTCAAACTGGCATTGGCATCACTGTTACATCTGCTTATGTTTTAGACCCAACATCACCAACAGATTCAAAAAGAGTGGTGATGAATTTAGCAACACCACTTGAAATTGACACTGGTAGTAATCCTGTAACTGTAAGCTATAGTATTCCCACTGCTAATTTTCTTACAGATAGTTCACCTGTAAGAACTAAAGCTCCATCTTTTTCAAGTTTCAGTGTGTTAAATCAAAAAGATGAAACTACAAAACCTACAATCATATCAGCGGAAACAGATAATGGTGGAATCGGTAGAACAGTTTATCTCACAATGTCTGAGAGAACACTGCCTAATTCTCCATCAGGCTTCTTAATATATAAAAATAATTCTAGTGTTTCTTTTGCATCCACTGCTAGCACAACATCATATTTATCTACAATTGTCACCAAATATACCTTTGGATTTATCGGTACTACATTTAACTCAGAAGATCAAATTACTTTAAATTATGTAAAACCAACATCTAATTTTGTATATGATCTTTCTCAAAATGCCAATCCATTAGATACACTGTCTTCTATATTTTATGTAACAAACTTAGTAAATGATGTTGTAGCACCATCACTTATACAAACTTCAAGTTATGTAGAGAAAAATGGTTTTAATATTTATCTTAAGTTTTCAGAATATGCTAATCCACCACTGTTACCATCCACTGACATAACTGGTTTTAAGGTTTTTGTGAATGGTGTTTACAGCCCAATCAAAAAAGCTATTTCTGTAAACACTTTTGATAAGAACAATTTTGTCAAACTAACTCTTTATGTCAAGATTCATAAAAATGATGTAGTGACAGTGGGATATCAACAAGATTCTCCCACCACTGCTTATTCTTTAAGAGATTCTGTTAATAATTATGTAGCTAGTTTTGTGCCTATTTCTATTAATAACAATACATCTGATAATCCTGAGGGTTTTTTCGATCCTCTTGAATGGAATAGTGAGATCAATTTAGGATTGAGTGGATCTGGAAACTCTGGTTCTGGAAGCATAGGATCTTTTGCTAATGGAGATGATTTCTTTGATTCATTTCAGGAAATATTTAGCAAACAAGAAAGATACCCTGGAGCATCTGTTATTTTAGACACCCATCCTCCTTATGGCACTGTGATGTTTAATAGAAATGAAAAGTCAGATGATCCAGGAATTAAAATTCACGAATTTGCTGCATTTGGAGATATTACAGATTATTCTACAATAACTGATTATAATTTAACTCATTTATTACAAGGATGGAAATATGAATCAAATGCTGACCAAACAATAGCACAAGTTTCTTTTAAGTTAAAGAAATTAGGAACAATCTCTAATTCTGCCGACAAGATAGAATTTCTTTTGTATGCTAATGATGAGCCAGGGACATTAGTGGGCAAGATTGGTGAAATTATTTATGCTGATCTTACCGACACATACAAAACATTTACATTTACACCATCAACAGAACTTAATTTAACAGGATCTACCCCTTATTGGTTTGTGATTTCTTTATCATCTCTTCCAATGTCAAACACCGGAACAGCATCTGTATATTCCGCTCAAATCACCAAAACTGATGGAATTATTGCTTATTACAATTCAACCACTGCTAAATGGATCAAGACATTAGGTGTGTCAGGTTATACCAAAGTTTCATCAAGCAATATTACAGGAGATGCGCTTTCTGGAAGAGATATACTATTAGACATTTTAGAAAACCCAATCAGAGAAGCAATTACCTTTGGTGGATCTAGTGATGAAAGTTTGTACGAAATAATTGGAGACAATCAACATAACTACATCCTAAAGAAATTAAATAAAATATTAGATGCTTCCGGTTCTTTGGTTTATCCTACAGTGATAAATATTGTTGTTGGTGCTTCTTCATCAATGCCTAAAAATTACAGTATTGAAATAAAAGAAAATCCAAATGATGAATGGAAATCTGTTTTTGATACAATTTCTGATGAAGATACATATGAATTTATCAATTATAAATTTGATACACCTAAACAACTATCTCACATCAGATTATCATACAGAGGAGATTATTTCACTGTAGATACAAAGGGAACATTAACTCTTGCAGTGAGAGATGATTTGTCAGATGTAGTGTCAGCTCAAGTTTCGCATTTTTCTGATTTTAGAGATGCTATCGAGTTTGAAAATTCTGATGTTAGAGGTTTCTTTGATTTTAGACAAGGTGTTCAGGATTACACAAATTATGACATTACAAATTCAGCATCTCTCTGGCAAGGACAAACAACATTTGGCTCCTCAGAAGGATTGGCTGCTATTCAATATGGAAGCAAGATAATATTTGCTGCTAATAACAAGGCGTATGTATACCAAGATATAATTAAGCAAGTGTTCAGTGTTTTAGATCTTCTCTCCACAACAGATCAAGTTACATGTTTCGCCGTATTCAAAGACAAATTATATCTAGGTACATCTAATGGATATATTTATTCTTCTTACAATGGAGAATTCTGGTCTCTTGTTAATGCCAAAGATCCATTAAACCCAGGATCTTACAAAGCTATAAAACCAATTAAAACAATGACAACTTTAGGTAAATATTTGTTTATTGGTACAACACAAGGCACAACATTATATTCTTCTGTATATTCTTTTGATGGTAGATCTCTTGTAAATATTAAAGATTTTGAAGTGGCTGAAATTACAAGTTCTGCCTCCTTTGCTAATTATGTTTATTTTGGCATGGGCGATGGATATGGAAACGAAAGCAGCTCTATATACAAATTCAATAATTCTGAATGGACAAAAATATTATCATCAACAAGTGACAGTATAGATGCTCTTGTTTATTCAAAAGCAGCTAATTCTATCGTTGCTGGATTTAATGGTGGGCAAATTTGGAAACTACCATTTGATTCTAACAGTGATGCTACAAGTTGGTCTTTATGGCACGAAACATATGCTGACAATTTCTATTCACTGACAAATGATACAGGTGGAAATTATTTATATGCTGCGACAACAAATGGAGTTTATGGATATTTTAAATCCCAAAGCCAATTCAAATTAATTACATCATATAAATCTAATACACCGGGATTGAATGCTGTCTGTAAAGGATTCTTAACATTTGCTCTGGGTCTAAGCGATAGCAAAGCAGATATGATGGAATATAACAAAGTTAAATATAATAGTTTATCTTCCATAAATTACAATAATTTCTTATCTTCTGAATTTTCTGATATATCTAGCACTGGAAAAAATGCTGTCATCACTGGATATATTAAAGCTGAATTTGCTGGTACATATGCTTTTCAGGTAGAGACAGGTTTACCAATTAAGTTGTATTTAAATGATAATCTTGTTATTGATCAATTTACAGAATCAGCCACAGTGGAATATTTTGATGCCACTGAAACATTTACCGTGGCTGCTGATGAATTAATTAGATTTAAAGCAGTGGTGTCTTATTCTACATTACTTGCTGATTATAGATTTAAGTTGTATTGGAATTATACAGATGGTGAAGATGGATACCAAATTGTTCCTAGTTCGCAATATTACAGGGCTAATGAAATTAAGTCTGTATGGAATAACCTCACTAGTTTTGCTGGCGTTGGTATTGATGGGAATGTTTATGAATTCGATCCATCTTTCTATGAGACAAAGGTAAGAAATGTGTATGCCAGATTTAGGGACGAAGCTGGTAATATCCATGGAATTATTTTGCCTGGAAAAACGAATGCTTATCCTGTAATTAAAGATAAAATTACACAAGATCTTAAAACTTCAAATGGTTTAAAAGTGTCTAGTGGTAAAATATTTCAGCTAAAACAAAATGACAATATGATGCTTTCAACAAGAGCAATTTACACACCTAGATTGTCAAGTTATTCTATTTATGCTCCTGATAGAAAAGTGAGAGCAAGCGGATATTGGGAAGCTCAACCATTCTATGTTCCATCTTTATCTCAATGGGGCAATCTTACAGCTCTTGTTTTAAATAAATATGGATTAAATGATTTAGATGGCCTAGATGCTGGCACTGAGGTTAAGATATACATCAAATCAAGCACATCAAGAGACAATGTTTTAGGTGCTAGTTATGGTGAAGCTTATGTGATTAGTTATGTTAATAATTCTAATGTCCCGGTCACCTTAGAATCATTTAACATTCCATTACAAACATTTGGTGGTAAATGGCTTCAATACAAAGTGGAGCTATCTTCTGCCACTAAAAATCTATCTCCTGAACTCTATGCTGTAACAATCACATACACAGCAGCAACAGGAAGTTTTTTCTATTCTAAAATGTTCGATTCTTCCAACTATTCGCCTGATGTTGTAGCGCCTAAATTTAGAAGAGGGTTATTAACATCCAATGATCTTCCTAATGGTGGAACAATCACTTATGGATATACAATAGATGATACAGATGCTAATACATATGATTTCAGCAAATATATCGAAATCATCCCTAATAAAACTTTTGAGTTAAATACACCTTCATCAAAAATTAGATTTGCCATTATGTTCACTGCGGTAGGAGCAACGCCATCAGTAGTTTATGATTGGGCAGTACAATTAGATGCTGGAATCGCTAACCTTAAGATGATGCCAGGATTGTAAAATGTCAAACAGAACAGATATATACAAGCTCCTATACCTAAAAGATGGCGACAAATGGTATCCAGGTTTTGACTATGAGAATATGCTCACAGTGGAAAACCAAATACAAAATCTCATCAAATTTGTAGGTCCTGGAATTCTCAATGGTTGGGATGTATACAAATTATCAGAACACAGAACAGATCAATTAACTTTGATCAATGGATATTTAGACGACCCTGACTCTGAAATGGGACAAAGAATGACATTAATGAATTTAAATTTCAATAATGTCTGCGATGTTGCCACCACACAAAATATCACATTATCAGGAATTCAAACCATAGATTCTCTTCTTCTTGAATCTGGTAATAAGGTGTTAGTGAAAAATCAAACAACAGCATCCCAAAATGGTGTCTATGTTGTTAGTAGTGGAGCTTGGACTAGACATCCTACATTAAGTTCTAGTTCTGATTATGATTCTAATTTCTTAGTGTATATTTCATCAGGTAGAATTAATAAACAAACATTATGGATTGGAGCTACACTTCTCACAGGCTTTTCTTTAAATTCATCAAATTTATATTTTGACAATGCTTTTAAACAATGTGTTAAAGTCACACCAGGAAATGGCATTGTTAAACTTTATTCTGCTGAGACATTAAAAACAAATTATTTCAGATACACCTCAATTAATTCATTTTATGTCTGGGCTGATAATAGCTTGTGTCTTGTAGGAGATGGAATTTGTTCTATTACATCTCCGCAACCGCCAGATGAAGAATATGATTTAATTTCCGATGCTGTTTATCTTGCCACAGTAGAAACAACATATGACCCAATATATACAGATTTCCCAATAGTATCTGAAATTGTATATGAAGATAGAAGAATAGAACTTACAAATCTTGAAGGAGCATTTCAAGAAGCATTAAGAAAAGCATTCTATAAACATAAACACTTAGGAACATCAGGAAATCCATCACAAATATTATTATCTACACAGCTGATATTGAATTGTTCTAATTCAGATTCAACAGCATCTTATCCATCATCTACAATCTTTATATTAAAAAATCAAGATGGCACAGATTTTACAGGCAATATTTCAGATTATGGAATTCCTGATGTAAAGTTAAATAATGTATCCCTAGCATCAACAGAATATAGGATAGATTCCAATTCATCTCCTAGAAAAATATATTTAAAAAATAGCATACAATCCACAGATCTTTTACAAATCATCCTTCCATTGTCAAAACAGGTCTCGTTATTCTGTATTGATATAAATGGAAATGCTTTGTCTGGCAATATAACATCTGGAATTAATTTATATCTTTCCGATGGTACAACAGAAACAATAGATAATGGAGATGGCACAACAACAACTAGATACAAGAGATATAGCTGGTCGAAATCTAGATATTTAGATCCTGTATTGTATTTAAGATCTGTTGTAATTAATTCTATAAACTACACAATTGATTCGCAAGGCATATTGAAGTTTAAAGATTCTTATTATTCTATCAATTATCAAACATATTCCAATCTCAAAATAATTCTTGAAGCAATTGGCAGAGAGATTACAAACAAACTTAATGGCAATAGATTAGAAAATATTAATGCTGCTTCTTTTAATAGAGGTAAATTAGATGCTACAAGATTACAAAACCTTGATCATATTGGAGATTTTAGATACAAAACTCCATTATCTATTATTCCATCTAAGCTATTAATCTCACAAGGAAATAAATCAACATATTATCCAAATACAGAGGTTGATTTACAGTTTGATACAAATATCTATTCAGTTAATTATTCTTCAAATTTGACCTATTTTTTAGCATCAAAAAGAGGTT
>Ga0114966_10000554_pt1 | contig 35594 bp, 27 predicted proteins | sample M_130207_XF_Meta_FD_87029 | JGI IMG/M metagenome (GOLD analysis project Ga0114966, IMG submission 87029) | Freshwater microbial communities from Lake Montjoie, Canada to study carbon cycling - M_130207_XF_MetaG | ecosystem: Environmental > Aquatic > Freshwater > Lake | place: Lake Montjoie... | reverse complement strand
TGGCGGACTATCCGCTGGGCATGGATGGCAATGGCAATGGCAAGGCCGGTGGTCGCGTGGTGATGCTGGAGGACAGCGACGCCAGTGGCCGCTACGAGAAGCGCACGGTCATCGTGAGCGATTTGAGTTATCCTACCGGCATCTTGACCTGGCGTGAAGGCGTCATCGTCACCGCCGCGCCGGACATCTTTTTCATTTCGCCGGACGGCACAAAGAAAGTGCTCTACACCGGCTTCAGCACCGGCAACCAGCAGCTCCGCGTGAACGGCCTGCGCTGGGGCATGGACGGCTGGGTGTATTGTGCGGCAGGCGCGCATAACGGCGGCTACAACAAGGGCACGCAAATTGAGTGCAAGCTCACTGGCGAGAAGATCGACCTCGGCAGCCGCGATTTCCGCTTCAAGCCGGACACCGGCGAGTTTGATCCGCAGACCGGCCCCTCGCAGTTCGGTCGCGCCCGCGATGACTGGGGCCACTGGTTCGGCGTGCAGAACAGCTTTCCGCTCTGGCACTACGTGTTGCAGGATCACTACCTGCGCCGCAACCCGCACGTCATCCCGCCCGACCCGATCCATCAGCTCTTCCCGCGGAATCCGCCGGTGTATCCCGCCAGCAGCATGGAGAAGCGCTTTCACAGCTTTGATCAGGCCGGACGCTTCACCAGTGCCTGCGGCATCGAGGTGTATCGCGATGTCGTGCTCTTCAATGACGGCAAAACGCACGCCTTCACCTGCGAGCCCTTCCACAACGTCGTGCAGCATCACATCCTCGAAGACGACGGCGTCACCTTCAAAGCCGTGCGCGATCCCGCCGAGTCGAAGATGGATTTCCTCGCCAGCGAAGACCGCTGGTGCCGCCCCGTCATGGTCCGCACCGGGCCGGATGGTGCGCTGTGGGTCGCCGACATGTATCGCTACATGATCGAGCACCCGCAGTGGCTGCCGCAGAACGGCAAAGAGGAGCTGCTGCCGCATTACCGCGAAGGGGACGACAAGGGGAGGATTTGGCGGGTGGTTAAAGATTCTATTGGATCACGACCAGTCTTCGAATGGGACAACCTCCCTATTAACCTTGAATCTTCCAATGGCTGGCTCAGAGACAAGGCGCAGATGAAAACTTTATGGATCGGAGTCGGTGATGCTTCGATGACCGGCGCAGCCAACATCAAAGCTCAAACAGCATGGACGCTTCTCATTAAGGGCAAGCTGAAGACTTCCGACTGCATGAAGCTCATCGGAGATGAGTCTGTGCATGTTCGCGAACAAGCTCTGCAAATGGCCGAGAAGCTTGAATGGAAGGCCGACGAATCGTCGGCGCTCCATGACGCTCTCGCGAAGCTCGTGAACGACAAAGTTGCCAAAGTGCGGCTCCAACTGGCCTGCACGCTCGGCGAACTGAAATTCGAGTGGGCGGGAGATTTGCTCGCGGAACTGCTGGATGCCGCACCTGCTGATTCTCCGCTGCAAGGCGCGGCGCTGAGTTCGGTTCTTCCGCATCTTGAACGCGTCTGCGCCGCTTTCCCAGAAGGTGGAGAGCCTGAGAACAACAAAGCCATCGGAATGCTTTTCCGCTGTGCTTTGGCGACAAAAAACGAAAAAGCCATTTCTGCTCTGCTCTCACAAGTTGAGGCCAAAATGCACTTCGAGGAACTTCTGGCCGTTTTGGATGAGAAAAACCTCTCGCTGGCGGCTTTCGCGAAACAGGTCACGGATGCCAAAGCGCGTGAAGCGGTCGAAAAAATGGCGGCGAGGCTGCAACAGGCCGCAGAATCGCTCAAAACGGCTCCGACGATGGAGTCGCTGGCCTTGATGGCGACGGATCGCGGGCATCGCGAGACGGTGAAAAGCCTGCTTCCAGAACTTTGGGCGAAGACGGGCAGCGCGGAGGTGCTGCGGCTGGTGGGACGACTGCAACCGAAGGATGGGCCGACATTTTTGCTGGAGCGCTTTGAAGAGCGCACGCCAGCAGTGCGCGGTCAGATCATCGAAACGCTGCTCTCGAACGATGCTTGGACGCTGGCGCTGCTACAGCGGCCGGAGGCGAAGGCTTGTGATGCGGCGACGCGGGCGCGGCTGGTGAAGCATCCAAAGAAAAACATCGCGCAGGTGGCGGAGAAGGTCTTTGCGGACTCGGTGAGTGCGACGCGGGCGGCGGTGGTGGAGAAATTCAAACCGGCGCTGAAACTAACGGGCGATGCGGCACGCGGAAAGACCGTTTTCGCGAGCGTGTGCATCAGTTGCCACAAACTCGACGGCGTGGGTCTCGAACTCGGTCCGGACCTGCGCAGCGTGGTGCAGCATGATGCGGAGAAGCTGCTCAACTCGATTTTGGACCCGAGCGCGATCATTGAGCCGGGCTTTATGGCGTATCATTGCACGCTGAAGAATGGCGAGCAGCTTTATGGCGTGATCACGACGGAGACGAGCGCGAGTTTGACGCTGAAGATGGCGGGGAACCTGACGAAGTCGGTGCTGCGCAGCGAGATCGCGAGTTTGAAGAGCACGGGCACATCGTTGATGCCGGAGGGGTTGGAGGCGGCGTTGACGCCGCAATCGCTGGCAGATTTGATCGCGTATTTGAAGGTGTCGCGGTGAAATCAAGGCACAAAAAAGCGGGGCTTGGAAGGCCCCGCTCCTTGGAATGTCTGAATTACTGCGCGGGCTTCCAGTTCTTCACGAACTCGAGGCACTGGGTGATCTCAGGAACGCTGGTTTCCCAATTGTATTCGTATTCGCAGTGCAGCGGACCAGGATAGCCTTGGGCGGCGTATTCGGCGAGAACACCGGCGATGTTGCTCTTGCCCTGACCGAAGGGCAGGTCGTGGGCTTTGACGTCGCCGAACTCGTTGAGGTCCTTCATGTGGCTGTCGAAGATGCGGCCTTTGAGCTTCTTGACGCACTCGACGGGATCGAGGCCGCTGCGGACCCAGTGGCCGATGTCGGCGCAGGAACCCATACGGGAATCGCGATCTTTGACGAGGCCGAGGACGTAATCGGGGTCCCAGAACATGTAGGCGCGGTCGAGCGGGCGCTTGGGATGGTTGTGGATGGCCATCTTGATGTCGAATTCCTTCACGAGGGCCTCGATGCCGTCGAGTCCGGCCACATCAGGCTCGGTGACGACGATGCTGATGCCGAGGGTTTTGCAAAACTCGAACACTTTGCGATCTTGGGCGGCGTCTTTGCCGAGTTTGACGACGCCGTAGCCGACGGCGGTGAGACCTTTGGTTTCGAGGTGCTTCATGACCTGATTGATCATTTCAGGCGTGGCGTTGTGGTCCCACTTGGCCTTGTCGTCGAATTTCTGGCCAGGGTAGAACTCAATGGTCTTGCCGCCACATTGGGCGGTTTTATCGATGGCTTCGAACACGGTGTACATGCGGAAGCTGTAGGCCTGACAACCAGCGTAGAACTGGCCGACTTTGGCGGCATCTGGAATGGTGGCAGCGAAGGTGGTCGCGGCGGCGAGGAGGAGTGAGAGAAGGATTTTCTTCATGGGATAGGTGGAACGGGAGTTTGGCGAGTTCCTTGCGGATTGGAAGAACTGAGGATGGAAAATGAGCGCTGAGCAACGTTTGGAGTGGCATGAGAGCATTGATTTTGTTTTGGATGTCTGTGACGATTGTTTCGGCGCAATTGCCAACGGCGAAGCCGATTCCGCGCGTGCAGGCGGTGCCGATGCCGCATCACATCACGTCGTTTCAGCTCGATGGGCGGGAGTTAACGGTGATGCATTTTGATCCGCAGGACATGCGACCGTTCTGGCATCCGATACGGGCTTCACGTGATGTGAGCCTGACACGCATGGGGCATCCGCATGATCCGCTAACGCATTCGCACCACAACAGCGTGTGGGTGACGCACAACATGGTGAACGACCTCGATTTCTGGGGCGATTACGCGAAGAAACAGGGGCGTATCGTGAATGTGGAGGTGTCGCGCGAAGGTTATGAGGACACGGATGAGTTCGCGGCGATGCGGATGGTGAATCACTGGATCAGCGAGGCGGACAATTCGATCCAGCTCACGGAAGTGCGGCGCACAGAGATTCGGCCGCTGGATGGGTCAAAGAGCTGGTTCATGATCATAGACTTGGAGTTTTCACCGCTGAAGGACAAGACCGCGACGTTTGGGGCCACGGGCTTCGGGCTGGTGGCAGTGCGGATGGCAAAGAGCATCGGCGTGCATGATGGCGGCGGACGAATTTTGAATTCGGAGGGGCAAATCAACGAGGAGCAGGTATTTCGGAAGCCCGCACGCTGGTGCGACTATAGCGGGCGCATCACGAATGAGGCGGACGGCTTCGGCGGCATCACTTTGATGAATCACCCGATGAATCCGCACAACCCGACGGCCTTTCATGTGCGCAATGACGGCTGGATGGGCTGCTGCCTGAGTCTAGACGCGCCGGTGGAGGTCACGGCGGAGAAGAAGCTCCGGGTGCGCTATGCTCTTTGGGTTCACGATGGTGTGGCGACGCAGGAGCAAAGCGAGGCCCACTGGAAAAAATTCACCGAGATGCCGGTGACTGATTTAAATCCGCCGAAACCGGTGAAGAAGTGAGCATGGCCGACTATCCCGCCGCCTTGAGCGAACTGATCACCTTTTTTGAATCGCTGCCAGAAGGCGAGCGGCGGGAGAATTTGATCGATTTGGCGGCGGCAGCGGTGGCTCATGCACCCAAAGAGGGCGACACCTTTGATCTCGAGGATGTGCGCAAGGATGCGGAGTGCACGGACACCGTCGGAGTGCATGTAAAGATCGAGGACAACGATCGCATTCACTTTGCGGTCAGCCTGGGGCCGAAAGTTCAGACGCTCACACGGGCGCTGACGACGATTCTCTGCCGTGGGCTGAATGGATGCACGCTGCGAGAGGTGCTGGAGGTGCCGCAGGACTTCGTGCCACGCATCATCGGGGTGGAACTGGTGCGCCTGCGCAGCCAGACGGTCTATTATGTGCTAGGCCGGATGAAGCAGGCGGTGCAGATGCTGCAGAGTCGGTGAATCAAACCAGCTTGGTGGTCTGGCCGGTGCGTAGTTCCTCGGGAATCTGGCCCACGAAGCGCGGACTGAGGTCAATGGCGTCGAAGATCTGATTGATCTCCTGCTGATTGATGTCGCCAGGCTTGTCGATTTCAAAATAAACGAGGTCGTGGCGGGTATCGACCTTGTAACGCACCTTGGGAAAGTGGTCCATTTGGTTGCGGAGTTGCATCACGGTGGATTCCGCACGGAGGCCGGGGGCGTAGATTTCGACTTCGATCATGGCTGGTAGGGTTTTGTTTTACCGGATTAGGCCTGCGGAGCCAAGCAAAACCTGTGGGGTGGCTAACGGCTGGATTCCAGTTTGACAGGGTGGGGGTGGCGTCCTATTCTCGCCGCCCTTTCCCCCGCCCCTTTTATGGCCAACATCCGCTCCGCAGAAAAAGACATCCGCAAAACGACGGTTCGCACCGCTCACAACCAAACGGTGAAAAGCCGCATCCGCACGCTGCGCAAGAAAGTGATTTCCGCCGTGGAAAAGAAGGATGTCGCAGCCGCAGCAGCCAGCCTGAGCGAATTCGCCGCTGCTGCTGACAAAGCCGCCAAGACCCACGTCATCAAGAAGAACACCTCCGCCCGCTTCAAGAGCCGTCTCGCTCTCAAGGTTGGTGCGTTGACCAAGCCTGCTTGATTCAGGCCGTATCACCTATATTTCCGAACGGCATCTCGCGAGAGATGCCGTTTTTATTTGTCGGATGACCTGAGGGCAGCAATGATCGGCCACGCATGATCACCCGCCACCGCATCGCCCCCAACGGCCCTGAATTTTCCCGCCTCGTCTATGGCACCTGGCGCATCCTCGACGATGAAGATAAGTCCAACTGCACGCCGCAGGCGCTATTGAGCCGATTCAAAGCCTGCGCTGACCTCGGCATCACCACACTCGACACGGCGGAGATCTACGGCGGTTACAAGGTCGAGGAGGCCATCGGTGGTGCGTTGAAACTCGATCCCTCCTTCCGCAGCAAGATCGAGATCGTGACCAAATGCGGCATCTATGTGCCGTGTGAGTTCCACCCCGACCGTAAAGTGGCGCACTACAACGTGACTGCCGCACGCATCATCAAGAGCGCGGAGAAATCGCTGCGCTTCATGGGCATTGATCATATCGACCTCCTGCTCGTGCATCGCCCCGATTGGCTGACTAGCGCCGATGAAACGGCCGAGGGCCTCAACAAGCTGCTCAAGGACGGCAAAATCCGCAGCGTCGGCGTTTCCAATTACAACGTGCATCAGTTTGAACTCCTAAACTCGCGCATGGACCAGCCGCTGGTGACGAATCAGGTCGAATTCAGCCTCCTGCACATGGACCCGATCTACGACGGCACCGCCGACCAGTGCCAGCGTCACCGCATTCTGCCGATGGCTTGGTCACCACTGGCCAAAGGAGCCTTGATGGAGAAAAAAGACCCTGCCGCCATCCGGCTCAATGCCAAGGCTACTGAACTCTCCGCCAAATACGGCGCTGCGACACTCGATCAACTCGCCTACGCGTGGATCATGGCGCATCCGTCCTGCCCGCTGCCGATCATCGGCACGAACAAGTTGGAACGCATCAAAGCTGTGGTGAAAGCCGCCGACATCAAACTTGATCGCGAAGACTGGTATGGCCTATGGGAAGCGGCAAAGGGCCACGGCGTGCCGTGATCAGCGCTCACCTGACCTCGTCGTTGTGAACCATGCTCAGCCGCCAGTTCCAGGGCCAGCGGCTTGGATTGCTCCAGTGGAAGACCCACGGTTGTTCCATTTGATTCACGCGCTGGAGCACCATCTGGCTCACTGCCGTGCCGTTGCCTTCAAGTTTGGCCTTTAATTTGACGATCCCCTGCCCTTTCACGGCCTGCACGGTAAGATCGCTGGTCTTCACATCGAGCGTGAAGAAGCCGCTGATGTATTGCTTCAAGGTTTGCACCACCGTTTCGCGATTGTGACCGTAGGCGTCGGTGTAATCAGCAGCGAAGAAGTCCTGAAGGTCATCCCAGTCGCGATCTTGAATGGCTTCAATAAAATCGTATTGCACTGTTTTCAGTTGTTCCTCGGGTGAGCGGCCCCAAATCCACCATGTAAACCACAACGCACAAACAAGCGTCAGCATCCAAAGGTTACTAAAATCCCAGGAGAGTTTCATGCAATCAAAGCAGAAAAAGTTGCCCGGCAGGTTCGGCGGAGGTCATACAGAAGCTCACGTTGCCGCTGCTGCGGCGGCGCACGACTTCAATCGTCGGCGTCGGCTTGTGACGCTCAGCGCAGATGACTCTGGCATCGGCCGCCCCGGCGGTATCGAGCGCCTGACGGATGTGGCGGGAGGCGGTGGCAGGGTCATTGCAATCGTCGCTCAAATGGCCCAGCACAACATGACTGAGGCCGGGATGCGCCACATCACGGACGAGTTCGGCTGCTTGCTCGTTCGAGAGATGGCCGTGACGCGAACTGATACGTTGTTTCGTAGCCCAGGGACGTTTCGTGTCGTTTTCGAGTAGTTGGGTGTCGTAATTGGCCTCGATGAACAGGCTGTCGGAGTTGCGAAGGCGGTCCTTGATGAGATTCGTCACGAAACCAACGTCGCTGAGAACCCCGAGGCGGGATTCTTCGTCAGCAATGACAAAACCGACCGGATCGACCGCATCGTGGGGCACGGGGAAGGATTCGATGCGCAGATCCTGAAACTCAAAGACCGAGCCGGTGGTCATGAGACGCCATGACGGTGTTTTTTTGAAGCCGAGGCTACCCGCGAGCGTTTCCTGGGTCAAAGCGGTGCAAAACAGCGGCACCGAGCGTTTCCGGCTCAGCACCTCAATACCGCCGGTGTGATCCTGATGCTCGTGGGTGAGCAGGATGCCATCGAGCATGTCCAGCGAGAAGCCGCAGGCGTCGAGGCGCAGGCAGATCTGCTTGGCACTCAGGCCGGCGTCCAGCAGCAGGGTCGTGCGCTCGGTCGAGATCACGGCACAGTTCCCAGAACTGCCGCTGCCAAGAATCGTGAGACGTACCATAAAGCTGTTTTAGCGGCTGGAGCCGAGCGATGCAAGATAGATGACGAAGAGGTCTGGCCGATGCACCGGAATCTTACCTTAAGGCGTAAATAAGGGACAAATTGGCAGGCAGAATGCTGGTTGATTTACGGAACGGAATCGCCTTAATGCGGCCCCCTTTTGACCCCAATGACAAACACCGGACTCCCAGAGAAACAAGGACTGTATGACCCGCAGAACGAGCATGACGCCTGTGGCGTCGGCTTCGTGTGTCATATGAAGGGCAAAAAATCCCACCAGATCGTGGCGAATGCGCTGACGATCTTGGAAAACCTAGACCACCGCGGAGCCTGCGTGGAAGAAAACACCGGTGACGGAGCTGGCATCCTGATCCAGGCACCCCACAAATTCCTCGCGAAGGCGGCCAAGGCGGCTGGTTTTGAACTGCCCGCGCAGGGCCAGTATGGCGTAGCCAATATTTTCACCTCGCAGGACGCTGCAGTGCGTGCCAAAGGACAGGAAATCTTTACCAAGGTCGCTGCGGCAGAGGGTATGCCTGTGATCGGTTGGCGGGATCTGCCGACAAACAATTCCACACTCGGAAAATCGGCGGTGGCAAGTGAACCATTTACTCGTCAGGTCTTTGTGAAGCGTCATCCGAGTGCTGCGGACGACTTGTCCTTCGAGCGCAAACTCTATGTCCTGCGTAAGGTGGCTAACAATGCCATCCGCGTGGCTAAGATCGATCCGATGTGGTATGCGCCCAGCTTTTCCTGCCGCACGCTCGTCTATAAAGGCATGCTCACACCGCATCAGGTCGGTGCTTACTTCCTAGATCTCCGGGATCCGGACATTGAATCGGCTCTGGCGTTGGTTCATTCCCGTTTCTCGACGAACACCTTCCCGAACTGGGAGCGCTCGCACCCTTATCGCTACATCGCTCACAATGGCGAAATCAATACGCTGCGTGGCAACATCAACTGGATGAATGCGCGGCAGTCGCTCTTCGCTTCCGATCTCTTTGGCAATGACATCCAAAAGATCAAACCCGTGATCAATGCCGATGGCTCGGACTCGACCATCTTTGACAACTCGCTCGAACTCCTCGTACTCAGCGGGCGTTCGCTGCCGCATGCGATGATGATGATGATTCCTGAGCCGTGGAGCGGTCATGAGTCGATGAGCGAGGCCAAAAAAGCCTTCTACGAATATCACAGCTGCCTCATGGAACCGTGGGATGGTCCGGCTTCCGTGGCCTTTACGGATGGCACGATGATCGGCGCCACGCTGGACCGCAATGGCCTGCGTCCGTCACGTTATTATGTCACGAAAGACGATCTGGTGATCATGGGCTCAGAAGCTGGCGTTTTGCCGGTGGCTCCTGAAAATGTGGCGCACAAAGGCCGTTTGCAGCCAGGCAAGATGTTCATTGTGAACATGGAAGAAGGTCGCATCGTGCCAGATGACGAGATCAAGGAGAAGATCGCCTGCGAGAAGCCCTACCGCGATTGGTTGGACAAGCATCTTGTGAAGCTGGCCGACGTGAAGGATGCCGTCGAAGTACCGACAGCAGACCACAAGACCGTACTGCAACGCCAGCAGGCCTTTGGCTACACCTTTGAAGATCTGCGCATGCTCATGGTTCCCATGGCACGCGACGGCGTCGAAGCTATCGGCTCCATGGGCACGGACACGCCCATCGCCGTGCTTTCGAACAAGTCGAAGCTCATCTACGACTACTTCCACCAGCTCTTCGCGCAGGTCACCAACCCGCCCATCGACTGCATCCGTGAGGAGATTATTACCTCGTCCGTCACCACCATCGGTGCTGAAGGCAATCTGCTCGATCCGAAGCCCGAAAGCTGTCACCTCATTGAGCTGAAATCACCGATCTTGAGCAATGAAGAGATCGCCAAGCTCAAATCCATCGCGCAAGGCCAGTTCTCTTCGGCGACACTCGAAATCGTCTTTGATCCGAAAGCTGGCACCACGGGTCTCGAAAAGGCCATGGACGAACTTTGCGCCAAAGCCGACAAACTCGTCGCCGAAGGCAAAAACATCCTCATCCTTACCGACCGTAGCGTTGGCAAGGACAAGGCTCCGATCCCGGCACTGCTCGCTGTCGGTGGTCTGCACCATCATTTGATTAAGCAGGGCACACGCACCCAGTGCGACATCGTTCTGGAGTCCGGCGAACCTCGCGAAGTGCACCACTTCTGCACGCTGATCGGCTACGGCTGTGGCGCGATCAATCCTTACCTCGCCTTTGAAACGCTCGAAGACATGATCCGCCAGGGCATGCTCGTGAACATCGACCACAAGAAGGCGGTGTACAACTTCATCAAAGCTGCCACGAAGGGCGTGATCAAGGTCGCCTCGAAGATCGGCATCTCCACGATGCAGAGCTATCGCGGTGCGCAGATTTTTGAAGCCGTGGGCCTCAATCAAGCCGTGGTGGATAAATATTTCACCAGCACGAGCACCCGCATCGAAGGCGCTGACATCAACGTCATCGCGCAGGAGTCCATCCAGCGCCACAGCCACGCCTATCCCGATCGTGAGGCCAATTCGCCCACGCTCGACGTCGGCGGGGAATACCAGTGGCGTAAGGAAGGTGAAGCTCACCTTTTCAATCCGCTCACCATCCACACACTGCAAAAAGCCGTCCGCACGGGCAGCTTCGACACCTTCAAACAATACAGCAAGCTCGTCGATGAACAGCTCAAGGAGCGCTACACCCTGCGTGGCCTGCTTGACTTCGTCGCGCAGACGCCTGTGCCGATTGAGGAAGTGGAAAGCGTAGAAACAATCATGAAGCGCTTCAAAACAGGCGCCATGAGCTACGGCTCCATCTCCAGTGAAGCGCACGAAGCACTCGCTATTGCTATGAACCGTGTCGGCGGCAAGTCGAACACCGGTGAAGGCGGCGAAGATCCTGAGCGCTACACCTGGACCAACGACAAAGGCGACTCGAAGAACAGCGCCATCAAGCAGGTCGCCTCAGGTCGCTTTGGTGTGACGAGCCTTTATTTGTCTCAAGCCAAGGAAATCCAAATCAAGATGGCCCAAGGCGCGAAGCCTGGTGAAGGCGGCCAGCTTCCTGGTGCCAAGGTTTATCCATGGATCGCCAAAGTGCGCCACTCGACCCCCGGTGTCGGTCTGATCTCGCCACCGCCGCATCATGACATCTACTCCATTGAGGATTTGGCGCAGCTGATCCACGACTTGAAGAACGCCAACCGCGAAGCCCGCGTGAGCGTGAAACTCGTCTCTGAAGTCGGCGTTGGCACCATCGCTGCCGGTGTGGCCAAGGCCCACTCCGACGTGGTGCTCATCTCTGGTTTTGACGGTGGTACGGGCGCATCGCCTCAGACCTCAGTGAAGCACGCCGGTATCCCCTGGGAACTCGGCCTTGCTGAAACGCATCAAACCCTCGTGCTTAACGACCTGCGCAAGCGTATAGTCGTCGAAGCCGACGGCCAAATGAAAACAGGTCGCGATGTCGTCATCGCAGCGCTGCTCGGTGCGGAAGAATTCGGCTTCGCCACCGCTCCGCTGGTCACGCTGGGTTGCATCATGATGCGCGTTTGCCACTTGAACACCTGCCCAGTCGGCGTCGCCACTCAAGACCCGCATCTCCGCGCGAAATTTAGCGGTGACCCGCAATATACCGTCAACTTCATGACGTTCATCGCTCAGGAAGTGCGCGAACTCATGGCCAAGCTCGGCTTCCGCAAACTGGAAGACATGGTGGGTCGCACTGACATGCTCGAAGCCCGTAAGGCCGTCGAACATTGGAAAGCCAAGGGCCTCGACTTCTCAAAACTGCTCTACAGCCCGAAAGTGGGTGCTGAGATCGGTCGCTTCTGCACCGAAGCTCAGGATCACGGCATCGACAAGAGCCTCGACATCACCACGTTGCTTCCGCTTTGCAAAGAGGCGATCGAGAACGGCAAGAAGGTCAAAGCAGACGTCAACATCCGTAACATCAACCGCACCGTCGGCACCATCCTCGGCAACGAGATCACCAAGCGCCACTGGCACGGCCTGCCAGACGACACCGTGCACCTGCACTTCCACGGCAGCGCGGGTCAAAGCTTCGGTGCGTTTGTGCCGAAAGGCGTCACGCTGGAGCTGGAAGGCGATGGCAATGACTACGTAGGCAAGGGCCTCAGCGGAGGGCGCATCGTCATCTACCCGCCTGCTGGCAGCACTTTTGTCGCCGAAGAAAACATCATCGCAGGGAATACCGCACTGTATGGCGCGACGAGCGGTGAACTCTTCCTCCGCGGCATGGCTGGCGAACGCTTCGCCGTTCGTAACAGCGGTGTCGATACTGTCGTCGAAGGCGTGGGTGACCACGGCTGCGAATACATGACCGGTGGCCGCGTCGTCGTCCTCGGCATGACCGGCCGCAACTTCGCCGCTGGCATGAGTGGTGGTGTGGCTTACGTCCTCGATGAAAAAGGTGACTTCGCCACCCGCTGCAATGCTGGCATGGTCGATCTGCAAAAGCTCGAAGACAAAGAAGAGATCGACAGCCTCTACGAACTCATCAAGAAACACGCCGACCTCACCAAGAGCCAAAAAGCCTTCAAGGTGATCGCCCTTTGGGAACAGATGGTGCCGCAATTCGTCAAGGTGATGCCTCGCGACTACGCTCGCGTCCTCAAGGCCCTCAAGAAGGCCAAAGACGACGGCTTGGTCGGCGACGATGCGCTCAACGCCGCCTTCGAAGCCAACGCCCGCGACGTCGCCCGCATCGGTGGTGGCTAGAATCCCACCTCGCCCGACACGAACCAACAGACACCACTTTTTACACCGCTAGATCATGGGAAAACCAACAGGCTTCATCGAATTCGAACGTGAACTACCCACCGACCGCGACCCGCTTGAGCGCGTCAAAGACTGGAAGGAATTTCATCTACACCTGCCCGAAGACCGTCTCAAAAAGCAAGGCGCTCGCTGCATGGACTGCGGCATCCCTTTCTGCCACAGCGGCACCCTCATCAGTGGCATGGCCAGCGGCTGCCCGATCAACAATTTGATCCCCGAGTGGAACGATTTGATCTACCGCGGCCTCTGGCGCGAAGCGCTGGATCGCCTGCACAAGACCAACAACTTCCCTGAGTTCACCGGACGCGTCTGCCCCGCCCCATGCGAAGGCTCCTGCGTGCTCGGCATCAACAACCCGCCCGTCACGATCAAGAACATCGAAGTCTCGATCATCGACAAAGGTTGGGAAGAAGGCTGGGTGAAGCCCGAGCCACCGCAGAGTCGCACCGGCAAAAAAGTCGCCGTCATTGGCTCCGGCCCTGCGGGACTCAGCGCCGCTGCCCAGCTCAACAAAGCGGGTCACACCGTCACCGTCTTTGAGCGTGCGGATCGTCCCGGTGGCCTCCTCATGTATGGCATCCCCAACATGAAGCTCGACAAGAACGAAGTCGTCCTCCGCCGCGTGAAGCTACTCGAAGACGAAGGCGTCGCCTTCAAGTGCAACGTCAACGTCGGCACCGACATCTCCGCCGAACAGCTCCGCAAGGACTTCGACGCCATCATCGTCGCCACCGGAGCCACCAAGCCACGTGACCTCCCGATCCCTGGCCGCGAATTGAAAGGCATCCACTTCGCCATGGACTTCCTCACGGCGAACACCAAGGCTGTGCTCGACCCCAGTGGTAAATACATCACCGCTGACGGCAAAGACATCGTCATCATCGGCGGCGGCGACACCGGCACTGACTGCGTCGGCACCAGCGTGCGTCACGGCTGCAAAACCGTCACCCAGCTCGAAATCATGGCCAAACCGCCCCTTGAGCGTGAAGCGAACAATCCATGGCCCGAATGGCCCAAGACCTACAAGATGGACTACGGCCAGGAAGAAGCCGCCGCCAAGTTCGGCGACGATCCCCGCGTCTATCTCACCACCGCCACCCACTTCGAAGGTGACGGTGATGGCAACGTCAAAGCCGTCCACGTAGTGAATGTCGAGTGGAAGAAAGACGACAAAGGCAACTTCGGCCCGCAGAAGGTCGCCGGCACCGAAAAAGTCCTCCCCGCGCAGCTCGTGCTACTCGCCATGGGCTTCCTCGGCCCTGAACAGCCTCTTCTAGATGCCCTCAATGTCGAGCGCGATGCCCGCAGCAATATCAAAGCCGAGCACGAAAAATACACCACCAGCCTCCCCGGCATCTTCGCCGCCGGCGACTGCCGTCGTGGTCAATCTCTCGTCGTCTGGGCCTTCAACGAAGGCCGCGGAGCCGCGAGAGAGTGCGATCGTTACCTCATGGGACAGACAGACCTGCCTTAAAAAGCCTAAAAGATCGAAAGACTCCACCGCTTGTCGCAGCGGTAACGATCAGCAGTGTTTGCACTGCACTTAGGTATTTTTATTAGAACCCAACTCTTGGTCCCTTTGCGGTAAGACCAAGCGTGCCCGGCTTTCTTCTGGCAAATCGTCGTCTTTCTGAGCATCATCACGGCCCGATTGTCTTCATGCGGATGCGTTTTTTAGTTTTGCTCGTTTTACTCGCGGCCAGCAGTTGGTTGCGCGGGCAGATCGTGGTCGCTGGAAGACCGTTTGATCGCTCGTTGGCCGAGTCGGGCATCAAGGGCGAGTGGGTGCTGTATGAAAAAGGAGCACCGCAAAATGACGGCACACGTCGCTGGTTAACCAAAAACGTGCTCGTCGAATTGCAGCCGGGCCGAACGGTGGCGGATCTTCAAGGCATGGCTGGTGTGGTAAAAACCGTGGCACATGGACAACTTGCAGTGGTTGAGTTTGCTGGAAATCCTGACGCTGCGCTTGCCGGAGCCGTGACGTTGAAAAAATTGGCTGCGGTAAGAAGTGCTGAACCCATGCTAGCGCGGCAATTGTTCCGCCGCTTCACGCCGAACGATCCGCTCTTCGGCTACAGCACTTCAAATGCCGGCTACCAGTGGCATTTGAAGAACACTGGTCAAAATGGAGCCAAGGCGGGCATCGACGTGAATGTGGTGCCTGCGTGGGACACGCGCAAAGGCACAGGCATCCGCATCGGTATCGTAGATGACGGCCTAGAACTGACACATCCCGATCTAGCGGCGAATGTCGATGCGCTCAATAGCTACGATTTCAACGACAAGGACGGCGACCCTTCTCCTGATGCGAAAAGCTTCCACGGCACCGCCTGTGCCGGCGTGGCAGCAGCACGTGGCAACAACGGCATCGGCGTCAGCGGCTCTGCTCCGGAGGCGACCCTCGTCGGTCTGCGCCTCATCGCCGCACCCACTACTGACGCGGATGAAGCAGATGCCATCGGCTACAAGCAGGACATCATTCAGATTAAGAGTAACAGTTGGGGGCCTTATGACAGTGCTTATGGCACCGGTGGACCTGGGACTCTGACCCAAGCTGCCATGCAAAATGCAATCACGAACGGACGCGGTGGCAAGGGAACCATCTACCTCTGGGCAGCAGGCAACGGAAACTACAGCGGCGATGATTCCAACTACGACGGGTGGGCAAACTCACCCATGGTCATCGCAGTCTCAGCTATCAATGATAAAGGTCGTGCTTCGTATTACAGTGAGCCGGGTTCCAACATCCTTGTTTGTGCACCTTCGAACGGTGGCAAAGAAAGCATTACGACAACTGACCGCAGCGGTGCACTGGGATACAACGAAGATGGCGGCACGGTCGAGAATCCCGACTTCAACGACACTAATTACACCAATAGCTTTGGCGGCACCTCTTCGGCGACACCCACAGTGGCCGGTGTGGTGGCGCTGATATTGGAGGCTAATCCGAACCTGACTTACCGCGACGTGCAGGAGATTCTCGTACGCACGGCAGTGAAGAATGACGAATTCGATGGAGACTGGGTGCAAAACGGCGCGGGCTTTCATTTCAATGTTCGTTACGGTGCAGGGTTGGTGAATGCGCAGGCTGCCGTCAACATGGCAGCCACTTGGACCAACGTGGCCTCGATGCAGACGAAGGTGATCTCCCAGGCCAACCTCGCTCAGGCTATTCCTGATTATGATGAGAACGGCATTTCGCGTGCCTTCAGTGTGCCGCTCGCGGATAATCTGCGTCTGGAGCACGTCACAGTGAAGGTGAAGGCCACGCATCCTTATGTAGGCAATCTCGAATGGCGTCTTACCTCGCCAAGCGGAGTGAAAGTCCGCCTCGCCCGTGCGCGAACCAACGATAATAGCGCAAACCTCGACTGGACGTTCACGACGACGCATTTTTGGGGCGAACGCTCACATGGCGATTGGAAACTCGAAGTGTTTGACCGCATGATCGACTACACTGGAACGCTGAATGAAGCGACGATCACTTTCCAAGGCACCTCCACGCCTAATGCGTTGCCTTTGCCAGTGTTAACATCGAACTGGCTCATCGTCGGACGTGAGGGCTGGGCGATGAACTACCAAATGACCGCTTCAAACTTCACAACCAACTTTGATGCTGGCCGCTATTTCTATGCTGGACTTCCAAATGGTCTGTCGCTGAACCCCACTACCGGCCTCATCACAGGAACGCCCACTGAGACAGGCGGATTTGAAGGCTATCAGGATGCCACGAACGCCACCGGCGCCAATAGTACCTATACTTACTTTTACATCCTCGGCGCAACACCTGCACTCTCCACCGCTGTCGAGCAGACAACGACGACCAAGATCATTCCCTTTGGCTCTGGTGATCCCGTTTTGCAAACCGCCGTCACCCACGATGGCACGGATGCCATTGCGACCGCTACAGTCGGTGATGAGGAGTATTCGGGGATCGAGTTTACCGTGAATGGGCCCGCAAGGCTGGCTTTCCAATGGAAAGTGTCCTCCGAGAAAAATTATGACTACCTCGTACTCGCTGTGGATGGCTACGTGAAGGATTACATCACCGGCGAGCAGGACTGGAAGCTTTCCAGCACCGACATGGGGTCAGGGCCGCACAACGTGGACATCTATTACGTGAAGGATGAAGCTACAGCCAAAGGACAGGACAAAGGCTGGATCGACGAGATGGTGATCACTCCCACCAACGCTGCGCCGGTGATGACTGCGGAGACCGCGCAGGCTTATCAGGGTGTTTACTTTCGTCATTCACTCACCGCCACGAATGCACCCTCGACTTTCGCCGCAGATAATCTGCCTACAGGGCTAACGCTGCACGCGTCGTCCGGCTTGATCTATGGCAGCGTCACCGCCATTGGCAGCTATCCTGTGACGGTCTATGCCACGAACACTTTTGGAACTAGCACAGCGGTGATTACGATCGTTGTCGGCACCGTCACCCAAGGTCTTGCCGAGGCCATCGACGCTCCAACTCAACCCATCACCACCACGGGTGATCTGACATGGATTCCTCAACGGCTCTACACGCATGACGGCAGCGACGCCGCCCGCAGCGGAGCCATCACAGATCTACAGCAAACCACGATGAGCACTACCGTCACTGGCCCGTGCAAGGTTAGCTTTTACTGGGGCATCTCCTCTGAGCAGGATTACGACTTCATGCGCTTCTACATCGATGCTGTCGAAAAAGTGGCGATCAGCGGCGAACTGGGATGGACGCGCAAAGATTTCATCCTCGCCGCAGGAACTCACACGTTGAAATGGACCTACAGCAAGGACGAAGCCACCGCCAGCGGACTCGACTCTGGTCTCGTGGACCAATTCAGCATCAGCCAAGACAATGACGGCGACGGTATCTATGCCGATGCAGAGGCTTGGTTTGGCACTAGTGATAGCGATACCAACAACCGCCCACAGACGGTATTGAGCCGCAACACCAGCACCACGCTTCAATTCCAGTCCGTCTCCGGCAACGATTACCGCATCGAATACAGTGACGATTTGTTAAAATGGACGCCTGTCATCATCACCGCCAACGGATCAAGCACGACCTGGACGGACCTGAACGCCGTGAACAAAACGCGGCGATTTTATCGCGTCACCATTCCCTGATCACGCCAAGCTGCGCAGGAACCTTGTGAAAAACGCCACACCAGCTTCGAGGTCGGTCACGGCTATGAATTCATCCTTCGTGTGAGCTTGTGCGATGCTGCCGGGGCCGATAGCGATGGCGGGTGTTCCGGCCACGGCTAAAAATGCCGCGTCGCAGAACCATGGTGCGCCGGTCAAATCGGCTCCGGCGGCGATAAGCTTCTGCACAAAGAGATTCGCGGGATCGGTGTCGAGATGAAAGGCTTCGCTGGCGACGGCGACACTCGCTGTTTCGTCAATACGCTGCACGAAATCAGTCAGTAGCGCGAGTGCGCCGCCCGCACGCTGCAATCCTGGCGTGGTGCGGATGTCCACGCGGAGTTTGCAGGCGCCAGCGACGATGTTGCTGCGCGTGCCGCCTTGGATCATGCCGAGATTGATCGTGCTAACGCCGAGCCACTCGTCTGCGCCGCTGGTTTCGGCCAAAAGATCGCGAAACTCGGTATCGAGAGCGGCGACGAGCTTCGCCATCTTCACAATCGCGTTCACGCCGAGTTCAGGCGTCGCTCCATGCACCGCAACGCCCGTAGTATGCACATCGGCCCACAGGCAGCCTTTGTGGCGGAAGACAGTCTTCAGGCTCGTCGGTTCGCCGATGATGGCGAGATCATAGCGCCCGTGATGCTTCGCAAAATGCTGTGAGCCGAGCTGTGCGCTCTCTTCCGACATGAAGCCGGCGAAATGCACCTCGACAGGCAGTGAAGGAATCTCATGGCGCATTTCGTGCAGAGCCCATAGGAATGCAGCCATTGGTCCTTTAGTGTCGGATGCTCCTCTGCCCCACACTTTGCCATCACGCAGTTCACCACCGAAAGGATCAATGGTCATGCCACCGACGCTCACGGTGTCGGTGTGTGGCGCAAAAAGTATGCGCGGCTTTGGTTTGCCATCAACGCTCGGATTCGTGGGGAACCGCCCAATCACATTCGGCCTGCCAGGCTGCACTTCATCCAGTGTGACTTCTGCACCATTTGCAGCCAAAAAATCACCCACAAACTGCGCGCACTTCTCTTCGCCGATGCCATCGGTGCCGGGATCGCCATCGGGATTCACCGACGGGATGCGCACGAGGACCTGGGTGAGTTCGACGACGTTCGCAGGAAGAGCCATGCAGCAGAAAGGCACAGGGGCGAACGAAGCGCAAGCCCGTGCCGGATTTGTCCTGCGGTGCGCGGATTTTGGCAAAGAAGGCCCTGCGACAGGTTCATTGCTGCATTGTTGTAACCCGTATGCAACTTAGCTCGTTTCACGACCATGCAAATCAACCGCAGCCAGCTCGCATTCATGCTTCTCAGCATCAGTGGCGCAGTTTTGCATGCCGCCGATCCCGCTGTTCCAGTGGTGATGCCGACGCAGGCGACGGATGGCAAAACGATTTTCCAAACAGTCTGCGCCCAATGCCATGGCAACAACGGCGAAGGCAAGCTGGAACTCAAATCACCCTCGATCGCAGGAATGCCGTCATGGTATGTGTCCACGCAGTTCAGCAACTTTCGCGAAGGCCGCCGCGGTCATGACGCCACCGATCCCCAACCCTTTTTGATGGCCATGATAGCCAAGGTGTTGCAACCCGAGCAGATCAAGGCGGTGGTGCAGCATGTCGAAAAGTTGCCCCTCGTTGTTCCCACGGGCGACAATCGTGAACTCGCCGACACCAATCTCGCCGAAGGCATGCGATTGTTTCAGGAACGCTGCATGGAGTGCCATCGCTACAACGCCAGCGGCGAAATGGCCTTTGGTAGCCCGCCTCTCATCGGTCGGCAGGCTTGGTATCTGGAGGAACAGCTAAAAAAATACAAATCAGGAAAACGCGGTGCGATCAAGAACGACGTGAACGGCGCCAAGATGGTGCAGATGACCACGCTCTTCATCGAAGATGATCAAATGCTACGTGACGTGGTAGCCTATATTATGACGCTCAATCCCGAAGCCACTGCTTCACCCGAGGAGCAAAAAAAACAGATCATCGAAGGAAGTCCGTTTGAAGCGGCGAAAACAGCCCAACGCTGATCACACCTTCAATTCACCGACCACTTCGCCTTTGCTCAAAGCCATCGGCCTGCCAATGGGAGTCATGATCTCCTTACTGTGATCGATCCCGAGAAGATCCTGAATGGTAGCGTGTAAGTCCTCCACAAAGACAGGATGCTCGGGTTCTTTCTTAACCCCTTCGGGATCCGTGGTACCTCTGACGCGTCCACCGGCGAATCCACCGCCCGCCACGAGCATGCTGAAACCATGCGGCCAGTGGTCGCGGCCACCGACATTGTTGATCTTTGGCGTGCGACCGAATTCACCGCCGCAGACAACGATGGTGCTTTCCAGCAGACCGGGCTTCTTTAAGTCGCGAATCAACGAGGCATAGGCGGCATCGAAAATTTTCACCTGTGTGGCTTGGCCTTCGAGATTGTTCGCGTGTGTGTCCCAGCCAGTCAGTGTTACCTCGACGCAGCGAACTCCTGCTTGAATCAAACGCACGGCGGCAAGGCAGCCGCGACCAAAGGGCGTGTCGCCATACGCATCGAGCTCCTTCGCAGGCACATCTTTGACATTGAAGGCCTTCAGCTGATCAGAGGTCATCATGCTGCGTGCGCGCTGCATGGAAACCTGATGCAATGTTTTGGTTTGATCGAGATCCGCAGAGCGTCCCTGTGCAAAGGATCGCTCGACAACCGATAGACTCTCCAATCGAAGATCCATGCGTTTGTCATCCACTCGTGCTTTGACATCTGGCACGGTATTTTTCGGGTCATACATCTGAAAGGCATCGTATTGCGCCCCAAAGAAGCCGCCACGAGCCGGCCACTGGTTCGGCAGGATGGAGATGTGCGTCGGGATCTCAATCTTCGCGTCAGGTAGCTCATGACAAACGATGGCACCGATGCTCGGATGAATGAGCGTGGGGTCTGGGCGGTAACCGGTCTTGATGTTGTAAAACGCTCGTTCGTGATCGCCCTCTTTGCTGACCATGGAGCGGATGAGCGAGACATCGCCCATCACACTCGCCGTTTGCTCCAGACCTGCGGCAAAATCGACGCCTTTGATCGCTGTTGGGATCGTTTTGACACCTCCGCCGATCTTGGTGGTCGGATGTGGATCAAAGGTGTCGAGCTGACTGGCCGCACCTCCAAGCCAAAGCAGTATCACCGAGCGCGCCGGCTTGCCTTTGGGTGATTTTTCAGCCTCTACAGCCAGCAGATCACCCAGAGGTGTGAGCCAGGAGACTCCAGCAATCGCTGTTGCTCCCTTGAGTAAGGTGCGTCGGTTGATGTGATCGCTGCTGTTGCAGGCGCAATGCGGATCGTGAGACGTTTTCATATCAGTGGTTCCAGGAAAACTCGGTGGCGTTCATGAGTGTCCAATAAAGATCCGTCATCGCATTGGTGCGCGAGTTTCCGCTCTTGGCGGAAGTCAGTAGCCCTGCGAAATGAGCTGCTTCTTCGGCGTTCGGCCGTCGTGTGAAAATGGAAAGATAGGCCGCCTCCACCGCCATGGCATGGTTCGGTGCCAGCATGCCGATGCGCGTGCTCGCGTTGACCAGCGGATTGTTTTTTGTGTTTTCGCTGATCATGTTGCCATTCATGAGCAGCAGGCGCTGAGGGATCGTGCCGCCAGCGTCATCGAAGGTGTCCTCACCGGAATCACCGTACCGCTTCACGAAGTTGCCTACATCGATGTCGCGCTTGATGCGAAAGAGCACATGTGTCTCAGCATCGATCGTGCTCAATGACGAAGCCTGAATCACGCTGCCCGCCATCTGCTCCGGCCTCAAACGTGTCATCGGAAACGTCGCCCAGCATTTTTCTGCACCTTCCGTGACTGGATGCGATGGGTCAGCCGACTGGCTGGATTGCTGAAACATCCGCGTTGACGCTATGACTCGGATCAAACGCTGCAAATCACTGCCGTGGGCGATGAAATCATCCGCGAGTATCTCCAAGCCTTCTGGAAATGGCCCTTCGAGCGGAATGTCATCCACTGGCGCGATCAGCGGCCGATTAAACAGCAGCGCCCACATGCGATTCACAATCGTTCGCGCAAAAGCCTTGTTTTCCTTCGCCGTGACCCATTCTGCCAGCTTCGCTCGTGGCGCACCTTTGGCGGGCAGCAACTCCGGCTTCCACGGCACCATGGCTGGCACGACTTCTTCCTCCGTTTTGCCGAGGTAACGGAACTTGTAGTTCTTCTTGGGATCATCACGCAGTCCGTTCAGAGCAAAATCCGTCTGGCCGAAGTAAGCGGCCATTTGGTGGAAATCTGACTGCTTCCACGTGCTGCCGAGTTTTCCATCGTGGCACTGCACACAATCCATCTGCACGCCAAGAAACGCACGGCTCACACGAGCAGCCAGTTTCGCCTCATCAGGACCTTTCTTGTTCTCATTGGTCACCGTGATGAAGTTCACCTCTGGGCTGGTCGTCCACACGCCCTTGGAATCGATCAATGCACGAGCGATTTGATCGTAAGGGCGATTTTTCTGCAAGGAGTCGCTCAACCAGTCCACTAACCTGCGGCGGCGATAGATCAAAAACGGGCCGTCCTCGATGCCCACATAAACGCGCACGAGACGCTCTGCTAGGTAATCGCTCGTGCGCCGATCCGCGAGCAATTGCGTCAACCACCATTGTGTGATGTCCACGTCCTTCACGGCTTCCAAGGCTCGAATCTCTTGCAATGATGGGATGCTACCTGTCAGCGCCAACGACAGCCGCCGCACCAGCGTCAGGTCATCCGCTTTGGCAGTCGGCTTCAGCTGCTTCTGCTCCCACGACTTCTCAAAGTCCGCGTCCACCCGTTTCGCCGTCTGCAAAATATCATCCAGCTTCTGTTTTGGGAGTCTGAGGGCGTTCGAAACATGACCCACAGGAGGCCGTAGCAGTTCCAGCACTCCCCACACGGCTGCGGCGCCGACTCCAGCCAAGATCACGGCATTGCGCATTCGCAGCAGCCAGTTGGTGAAGGTGAGGGTGGAGTTCATGACGATGCGCTTTGGTCAGGCAAGTCTCTAACACGTGGCCCAAGCATCGGTTTCCGTGCAAACTTTGCAACAATCCAAAACCAGACGACTTTCATAGCATCACTTCATGTCCGAGCCTCCTCCGCTGCCACCACCCATACCCGCTTCAATCGAAACGGCGCTCGTGGCATCGCCTCCGCCAAAACCTGGTTGGCTTCAACACTGCGCCTCCGCTTTGAACTGGCTGTTCGGCCTCGCGGCACTCATCGCACTATTAGCGGTGTGTTCGGTCATTCCGGTGCTGAATTTCCTCAGCCTCGGCTACTTTCTGCATGTCAGCGGCACGATTGCGCGCACAGGACGCTTCCGTGATGGCTTCATCGGCGTGCGCAAAGCGGCCGTGCTTGGCAGCATCGCCGCAGGCACCTGGCTCGTCCTTTGGCCTGCAAGACTCGTCTCTGGCTTCTGGAAAGACGCCGAAATCATTGCCTCCGGCAGTGTCATTTCAAAGGCGTGGTATTTCGGCCTGATTAGCGTCATCGCGATCACACTGGCGCACATTGCCTGGGCTTGCGTGCGTGGTGGCAAGCTGCGGCATTTCCTCTGGCCGCAGCCGCTGCGCCTCCTGCGCTGGCTCAAAGCGCCCGGCAAATTTACCCACAGCCAGATCCATGTGACCGACTACATCCTTAGTTTGCGCCTCCCATTTTACTTCTGGCTCGGCCTGCGTGGTTTTATTGGTGCCTTGGCCTGGCTGATTATTCCCGTCGGCATCCTGCTCGTTGCTACGCGCGTGCCTTTGGGTGGATCGATCGTTCTTTCGCTCATCGGTGGCATCTTGCTGCTACTTGTGGCCATTCATCTGCCCTTTTTGCAGGCGCATTTTGCCCAAACAGACCGCTTCAGTGCCATGTTCGAGCTGCGCCAGGTGCGCCGCCTTTTTCTGCGTGCGCCCCTCGCTTTCTGGTTCGCGCTACTCATCACCTTGCTCTTCGCTGTGCCATTGTATCTCCTGAAGATCGAACTCACTCCACGCGAGCTTGCTTGGCTGCCGAGTTTGCTTTTTGTGATCTTCATCTTTCCTGCGCGCATCCTCACAGGCTGGGCCATGAGCCGGGCGCTTCGCAAAGAACAGCCGCGCCATTGGTTCCCACGCTGGCTTGCACGCCTTGGCATCGTGCCCATCGGCCTTGCCTACGTTCTCGTCGTCTATCTAACGCCTTATCTTTCGTGGAACGGTGCGCTTAGCCTGCTCGAACAGCACGCTTTCCTCGTGCCTGCCCCGCTCATGGCTTTGTGACGAAATCACTCCAGCGGTGAGTTAGCGCTTGTTCGTCATTATTCATTCGCCATTCGTCATTCCCACATGGCCTGGCTAACTGAACACACACTCCTCCCTGGCGACAGCTTCATCCTCCTGCTCGCCTTTCTAGGAGCCGTTTGCATTGGCCTCTCCAAAGCCGGCCTCTCCGGCACCTCGACGCTAAACGTCGTCCTAATGGCCAAAATTTTCGGCGCAAAGCCCTCCGTTGGTATCGTGCTGCCACTCCTCATCGTGGCCGACTTCATGGGCTACGTGCTCAATCGCAAAGGTGGCAGTTGGAAGGCCATCATTCCGATGGTGCCACCCGCCATCGCTGGCGTCGTGCTCGGCTGGTTCATGTTGGATCAAATCGAAAATGCCTCGGCCCGCATTGTCATCGGTTGGCTCATCATCGCCCTGCTCATCTTCAATCTCGTGCTCAACGCCCGCCGCCAGGACTTTATCGCCCTCACCGAGCACAAAGGCTTCTCGTGGACGATGGGATTCATGGCCGGAGCCGTCACCATGATCGCCAACGCTGCCGGTCCCGTGATGACCGTCTATCTCCTCTCGCAGCATCTCGAAAAGAAAGACCACCTCGGCGTCTTCAGCCGCTTCTTCCTCTTCATCAATCTCTTCAAGGTCCCGTTCAGTGCCGATCTCGGCATCATCAATGCACCGTCGCTCATGACCAATCTGGTGCTCTTTCCAGGCGTCATCTGCGGAATCCTACTCGGCTGGCAGATTTTGAAACGCATCCCGCAAAAACCCTTCGAGCTGCTGCTCTTCTGGCTGACCGCCTTCGCCGCTGTGTGGTTGATCTGGGGATGAGGGCGCTCAAGGCCCAGAAATCTCCACCAAATCATCTGCACCATTCAGAAAATCGAGCGCTGTAAGCAAATGTTGCGTCAGGATGGCTTGCAGCGCTGACTCGGATGTGTTGCCGCATGTCAGCCAGATAATTTTTGGCGGGCTGCCGAGGCGGTTCTGCAAATCGACGAAATCACGGTCCTTGGTGATCACGATGGCATTCACGGCACCTGCTTGGTGGTAAATCACGGTATCTTCGGCGTCACGCAGACCGAGATCACGCAATGCCGTGGCCGTTACACCTGGAAACTGCTGATTGATCCAGCGTGCAAGCCTTGGCGAAAGCTGCGCATCGAGCCACAGATTCATGCGGCGGCGAGAATAGGATGATCGACTCGCTGCCGGGCATATGCCACAGCGGCCTTGATGTCATCGACCTCTAGGTCGGGCATCTCATCGAGAATCTGCGCCTGACTCAGACCGTTGCTGATCAGGTCCAGCACGTCAGTCACGCGAATGCGCATCCCGCGAATGCACGGACGCCCGCCGCATTGCTTGGCATTAACTGTGATTCGTTCTTGTAGAGAAGTCATGGGAGGATGTTAACTCCCGCTACGTTTTTATCAACACGCCAAATCCTCCTCGCTTCCGTGTCCTACATTCTCACTTCTTACCTCGTACTTCTCACCGTCTCCACTTTTGGTGCCGACTTTCCCGCGCTTTACAACAGCGAACCCGGCAATCCATCGCCCATGTCGCCGCAGGAGGCCTTAAAGGCACTCAAACTGCCCGCAGGCTTCAAAGCCACACTCTTTGCTGCTGAACCTGATGTGCAGAATCCCATCGGCATGGCTTGGGATGCGCGTGGGCGAATGTGGGTGGCGGAAAACTACACTTACGCCGAGCGCGCGAAGCGTTTCGATCTCGGCTTGAAGGACCGCGTCATCATTCTTGAAGACAAAGATTGGGATGGAGTGGCCGAGACGCGCAAAGTGTTCACGGAAGACGTGCAAATGCTTACCAGCGTTGAAGTCGGTCGCGGCGGTGTGTGGCTCATGTGCCCGCCGCAGGTGCTTTTCATCCCTGATCGCAACAACGATGACATTCCTGATGGCGAGCCCGAAGTCGTACTCGATGGCTTCACCGTCGCAAAGGACAACTACCACAACTTCGCCAACGGCTTGCGCTTTGGCCCCGATGGCTGGCTCTACGGACGCTGCGGCCACTCCTGCCCCGGCAAGCTCGGCATTCCCGGCACACCCGAAGAACAACGCGTGCCCATGAAAGGCGGCATCTGGCGTTATCACCCCGAGAAAAAGATCGTCGAAGTGCTCACGCACGGCACCACCAACCCATGGGGCCACGATTGGGATCAAAACGGCGAGATGTTCTTCATCAACACCGTCACCGGCCACCTCTGGCACCTCATTCATGGCGCTCATCTGGTGGACTCGAACACGATGAACCCACTCATCTATGAAAAGCTCGATACCATCGCTGATCACTACCACTACGACCGCAAAGGCAACTGGGGCGACTCCCGCGATGGCAAAGCGAACGCCTTTGGCGGTGGTCATGCACACATCGGCATGATGATCTACCAAGCCGATCAATGGCCGGCCGAATACCGCAACAAGCTCTTCACGCTCAACATGCATGGCCGCCGCGCCAATGTGGAGCGTCTGGAACGCAACGGCAGCGGCTACGTCGGCAAACACGAGCCTGATGTTTTCCTCAGCGACGATCCATGGTTTCGCGGCATCGAAATCAGCACCGGCCCCGACGGCAGCGGCTTCATCCTCGACTGGAGCGACACCGGCGAGTGCCACGAGTCCACCGGCGTCCACCGCACCAGCGGCCGCATCTTCCGCATCAGCTACGGCGAGGCAAAGAAGCCTGAGAATCCCTTCGCTTGGCGCAAACCATGGCCCAAAGCCGATATGAGTGGAGACGAACATCAACGTGCCCTCGCCATTCGCGAACTCGTTCAATTCTCACCCATCGACGCCACCACTGGCCCAAAATCACACGCAAAGTATCCCGAACTGGCCTTTGATCCCGCCAAGATGGCCGCGAGCGAAAAATCCGCGTTCGTCCGCCTCCAACTCGCGTCCGTGATTCAGCGCCTCCCGCTCGAAAAACGGGCCGCGTTGGCCATCGCATTGCTTTCGCACACCGATGACACCAACGACCCCTTTTTGTCGCACATGGTCTGGTTTGGCATTTCGCCACTTAAGGCCGATTCATTGCTCCAGATCGCGAAAAACTGTTCGTGGCCCAAAGTGACGCGCTGGATCGCCCGCAAGCTCGCGACCGAGCCGGAGGCATTGAATCAACTACTCGCGCTCAACTCCACCGAACCGGTGCTCGAAGGCATGAGCGATGCCTTCAAAGGCTTCCGCAAGGCTCCAAAGCCCGCGAACTGGGATCAGGTCATCGCCACCACCAAATCGCCACTCATCCGCGACCTAAGTATCCTCTTTGGTGATGGCCGCGCGCTCGATGACGTGAAAAAAATAGCGCTCGATGCCAAAGCGGATCTTCCAGCTCGTGAAGCCGCGCTCAAAACGCTCATCGAAGCCCGCCCGAATGATTTGCGCTCGATTTGCACACAACTCATCGAAGTCCGCACGCTCAACACCACTGCTGCACGCGGCCTCGCACTCTTTGATGATCCAGAGATCGGCAAACAGCTCGCCAAGAACTACCGCAAGTTTGCAACAAGCATCATCGACACACTGGTCTCACGTCCCGCATTCGCGAAGGCCATGCTCAGCGAAATGGCCGCCGGAAAAATCCCTCGCGCCGACTTGAGCGCCTTCCACGCACGCCAGATTCGTTCCTTTAATGATGAAGCACTCACCAAACAGCTCACCGAAGCATGGGGCGAGCTACGCGAGTCCGCCGCTGATAAAAAACAGCTCATCGAGAAAGTGAAAGCCCAACTCACACTTGCCACGCTCGCCAAAGCCAACCTCAGCCAAGGCCGCGTGCTCTTCACTGCCGTCTGTGGTGCCTGCCATGTCATGTATGGCCAAGGCGGCAAGATTGGTCCCGATTTGACCGGCTCTGGTCGCGCCAACCTCGATTACCTCCTCGAAAACATCGCCGATCCCAGTGGCGTCGTCAGTGCCGACTTCCGCATGAGCCTTCTCACACTCAAAGATGGTCGAAGCGTAAGTGGCATCATTGCAGAATCAAATGACCGCACCCTGACACTCCGCACGGTGACGGAAGCCTTGACCCTCGAACGCTCGGAGATCGTCAAGCAAGAGACCTCGCCGATGTCCATGATGCCCGAAGGCCTGCTCCTCGCCCTCCAGCCCGACATGGTGCGTGATCTCATCGCTTACCTGATGCATCCCGTGCAGGTCAAGTAGCCCAAACTTCAATTGGCGTCCGCGCTTACGCCTGCTGTATTTCCGCAATGTCCCAAGGAACCCTTCTCATCACCGGCGGTGCCGGCTACATCGGCTCACACACCGTCCGTCATTTGCTTGATCAACACGAGCGTGTCGTCGTCCTCGACAACCTCGTCTTTGGTCACCGTTCCGCTCTCCCACTCGACCGCATGACCTTCGTCAAAGGCGATATGGCCGATGCAGCCTTCGTCGAAAGCGTCTTCGCCACGCACAAACCTGAAGCCGTGCTGCACTTCGCCGCCTTCGCCTATGTCGGCGAATCCGTCACCAATCCGCTCAAGTATTACCGCAACAACCTCGCTGCGCCGCTCACACTGCTCGAAGCTATGCAACGCCATGACTGCAAGCGCTTCATCTTCTCTTCAACTTGTGCGACCTATGGCGATCCCGTGCGCATTCCCATCGACGAATCGCATCCACAGGCTCCCGTAAACCCATACGGTGCCTCGAAGTGGATGCTGGAGCGCGTGCTGCGCGACTGTGACCGCGCCTGGGGTCTGAAATCCGTCTTCCTGCGCTACTTCAACGCGAGCGGTTGCCATCCCAGCGGTGAAATCGGTGAGGACCACAATCCCGAAACGCACCTCATCCCACTCGTGCTCAAAGCCGCCCGCGGCGAACTCGACCACATCACCGTCTTCGGCACCGACTACCCAACACCCGATGGCACCTGCATCCGCGACTACATCCACGTCTGCGATCTCGCTTCCGCCCACGCTCTCGCTTTGAAATACCTGCGCGACGGTGGCGACACCATCGCCGTGAATCTCGGCACGGGTCGTGGCTTCAGCGTCAAAGAAATCATCGCCACAGCCGAGACTGTCACCGGCAAAAAGATTCCCGTTCAATACGGCGAGCGTCGTGCAGGCGATCCTGCGGAGTTGATAGCCAATCCTGCGCTAGCCGCAGAAATTCTTGGTTGGAAAGCGCAAAATCTAGATCCACGCGAGCACATCGAAAGCGCATGGAAGTGGTTGAGTGGAAGTCATGGCGGGCGATATCAAGATTGAACGGATCTTGATTAGGTCTGTCACACGTAATCCCGCAGTTCCCCCATCCATGAAAGGCTTTGTCTCATTGTTCATCAGCACCCTCGTCGTCATTATTGGCACCTTGGCGCATGCGGTTGAGCTCATCGGCCAGCCACAGATCTTGCCAGCTGCAACGGCTGCGACCATCAAATGGAAAACCAATGTTGATTGCGGCACACGCCTCCAATACGGGCTCAATGCCGCCCAGCTTGATCGCAAAGCCGAGGGAGCTGTCAGCAGCACCCATCAAGTCGCTCTCGAGGGCCTCGCGCCCGGCACCACTTATCACTACAGCGTCGGCAGCTCACGCACGAAGCTAGCCACCGGCACCTTCACCACCACAGGTGGCGCAGCAGCAGCCACACCGGCCCCATCGCTCATGCGTCGAGTGCTTGATGCCATCGTGCCGGATAAAAAACCCGCGCCTTCAGCACCGCCTCCCGTCGCCAAAGCCACCGCACCGCTCAAAGCACCACCCACACGTCAAACCTGGGGCCATATCGACTCCTTGCAGGATCACTTTGATCGCCACGGCCGCGATTTCAGCAGCACCTCGCCTGACGACTACGCAGCGCAGGCCTGGCTCTTCCTCCAGCGCGCACGCGCCGAGAATCTGCCCATGAAAATCGACGACACCGACGGCACCCTCCGCGCTTTCGATCCCAAAACTCGTGCCTTCGCCGCCTACAACAGCTCCGGCCGCACCAAGACCTACTTCCGCCCCGAAAGCTCATCCTACTGGCAGCGCCAGCCCGGACGCCCCGTGAAATCCACCGACCTCCGTTTCAAATGAGCCGCAAAAAGTCTTCCAAAAAAACCACTGCCATGAAACTCATCGAAAACACCTGCCCCGTTTGTGGCTTCGACAAACTTGCGGAGCCACCACGCAACAAAACCGGTGGAGCCTCCTTCGAAATCTGCACCTGCTGCGGCTTTCAGTTTGGTGTGACGGACGACGACAAAGGGTTGTCTTATAACGAATATCGTGAGCAATGGATCGCCCAAGGCATGCCTTGGAGTAGCCAGAGCAAAAAAGCCCCCAAAGGCTGGGACCCACAGGCTCAACTCGGCAGCATGGCCCTTCGCGCCACGCTCAAACGTGTCAAAGGCCGTCCACCACGGATGACGTTGCAAACGGCTTAGTTTGAAGCCGAGGCTTTCTCAACCCGCGCCCTTCAGCAAACTCTTCGCATGGATACGTGCGCTCTCAGCGCTACCACCGAGCATGCGTGCCAGTTCTTCGATGCGCTCATCCGCACTGATCTCCTGAATCTGTGAGCGCGTGGTGTTGCCTGTGATCTCCTTGGTCACCACAAAATGACTTTTCGCCAGTGACGCTACCTGAGGGAAGTGAGTGATGGCGATGACCTGATGCGTCACGCCTAATGCCGCCATCTTGCGGCCCACGGCCTCGGCGATGTTGCCGCCGACATTGGCGTCGATTTCATCAAACACGAGCAACGGCACCGCATCCTGCTTCGCCAGAGCACTCTTCACGGCCAACAACACGCGTGACATCTCACCGCTCGAAGCCGTGAGGCGCAGCGGCTTCGAGGGCTCGCCTGGGTTCGGGGCAAAATGGAAATCCACCTCCTCCAGGCCGTTTTTTTCCGGCGCAGGCAACACCGCAAGTTGCGCCTCGAAAACACTGCGCTTGAAACCAAGGTCGATAAGATGCGACGCCACCTCTTTGGCCAGTTTTGGGGCTGAATCGGCTCGTTTCTTCGAAATTTGCTTCCCAAGCTTCATCACCTCGACCTCGCGCTCCTTAACTAACTTTTGCAGCTTCGCGATCTCTTCGCCGCGATTCTCCATCTTCGCGAGTTTGCGCTCCGTTTCGGCCAAGAATTCTAAAATATCGGCGATGCTGCGGCCATACTTCCGCTTGAGCGTTTGGATCGTGTGAATGCGGCCCTCGAGCTTGTCCAACTCAGCGGGATCAATCTCCAAATCGCCCGCATAATCCGCCACGCTACTCTCCAGCTCCGTCAGCTCGATCTGCGCCGACTTGAAGCCTTCAAACATCGCCGCCGTGCCTGGATCGATCTTTTCCAGCTCATGCATGCTGCGGCTGATCTCACGCAAACCGTCGATGACGCTGCCTTCGCCCTCGCTCAGGCGTCCAGTGATGGCTCCACATAGCTCGGCAAGTCTCGCGCCATTCGCGGCGATGCGATAACGCGATTCGATCTCCTCTTCCTCGCCGGGTTTCAAATGAGCCACCGCGATCTCATTCGCCTGAAACTTCAGCATGTCGATCTGCTGGCTCGACGCGCGCTCTGAGTTCTCAAGCTCATCCAGCTCCGTGACCACCGCACGCCACTGCTTCCACGCATCTTGATATTTGCCCAGCATCTCCTCGATACCGGTGAATTTATCCAGCATCTCAAGCTGCCGCTCACGCGAGTTCAGCGACTGATGGTCATGCGGCCCATGCAGGTCCACCAAAAACTCGCCGAGACTCTTCAGCACCTGAATCGTCACTGCCGAGCAGTTCACAAATTGCTTGTTCGCGCCGCTGGTGCTGATCGTGCGTTTGATCAGCAGCTCGCCATCCTGACATGGCTCCAGTCCTGCCTCTTCGAGCACTGCATCAATCGTCCGCGTGTCCTTGAGCTGAAAACTCGCCTCTACCGTGCAGGCATCCTGCCCATTCCGAATGAGCGAGCGGTCCGCCCGCTCACCGAGGATCAGCTTCAATGCACCCACGATGATCGACTTCCCCGCACCCGTCTCGCCCGTGACTCCCACCAGCCCCGCCGCCAGTTCCCACGTCACATCTTCGACGAGGGCCAGATTGCGGATTTTGAGGACGGAAAGCATGGTTCAGGAGAAAGGTGGCGGAGTATGGAAGCTGCCGCACGCATTTCAACCACCGCGAGGCGATCTTCCGCTCCACGCCTTAAATGCGCGGGAAAAATGTGCGGCGGACTTGTAGCCGAGCTCGGTGGCCACATTTTTCACCAGCGCGTCCGGCTGGCGCAGTTTGATCGCGGCTTGTGATAGTTTAAGTCGTGTGAGGCAGGCCAGTGGCGTCTCCGTGTCGTAGCGCTGAAACAAGCGCGTGAAATACGCGGCAGAGACGTGGCATGCCTTCGCTGCCTGCTCGATGCTACTCAGAACTGGATAATTTCGCAGCAGATGGCCGCGACAACGCAGATAGGTCGCATAGGCAGGATCCATTTTCGTCGTCTCGGGCTGGCGGCTTTCGGCGCAAAGCACGAGCGCGTGCTCCAGTGCCGCGCAAGCTGCTCGCAGGCCGAAACGTCCGCCGCGCAGTGCATGATCGATGATTTCCTCCGACAGCGAGACCACGCGGGAGGCGTCTGCCACGCGCAGCACCGCGCCGGGCGCGAGATCAAGATCGCACATCAATTGAACTGCTCTTTTGCCGACGAAATTGAAGAAATACTTCACCATTGGCTCCTCCGCTGAGCTGCGGATGACCTGCGGAGTGCTGGAATCAAACATAAAGGCATGTCCAGCCTCGATCTCATGCTGCTGCTCCGCCAACAACACGCTGCCGCGACCACGCGAGACGAACTCGAAGGCCAGGAATGGGAAGCTTTGTCGATCCACGACAAAATCCGGTGCACACCACTCGCAGCCGCCTCCCACGAGACAAAGCATTGCCGCATCACTCTGACGCTGTTCCCAATCAAGAAGGAAGAATCGGCGGGTGCGCACGACTTGTGTCGAAAAGTAATCGGCCTGATCGGTTGCGGGCATGGCGAAGCATGTCAGGGCCATCAAGAATCGTCAAGCGGCTGCCAAGGATGGTCAGAACGCTTGAATTGCGTTTGCCGTGGCCTTCTGTTGGTTCGTGCCATGTCCCAACCTCTCTCCGGCATCATCCCGCCGCTCGTTACTCCGTTGCGTGATCGCGACACGCTTGATCACGCCGGCTTGGAGCGTCTCATCGAGCATCTCATCTGCGGTGGCGTCAGTGGCCTCTTCATTCTCGGCACCACGGGCGAAGGGCCGAGCCTCAGCTACCGGCTGCGTCGCGAATTGATCGAAAAGACCTGCCAGCTCACGAAAGGCCGTGTGCCTGTGCTCGTCGGCATCACCGATACATCATTCACCGAGAGTGTGAACCTCGCCAAATACAGCGCAGATGCTGGAGCGACGCATGTCGTCACCGCACCACCGTATTATTTCCCTGCGGCACCACCTGAGCTTCTCGAATACGTGCAGGATCTCGTCGCCGAGATGCCGCTGCCACTGTTTCTCTACAACATGCCCGGTTTGACGAAAGTGAGCTTCGAGATCGATCTCGTGCGTCGTGCGCTCGATATGCCCGGCATCTGCGGCGTCAAAGACAGCTCGTGTGACATGATTTACTTCCATCGCCTGATCGAAGTCGCCAAACAACGTGCCGACTGGAGTGTGCTCGTCGGCCCCGAAGAACTCACCGCCGAGGCTGTGCTGCTTGGCGGTCATGGCGGCATCAATGGTGGCACCAATCTGCATCCGAAACTCTACGTCGAGATGTATCAAGCCGCTGCCGCGCAGGATTTGAAACGCACCCGCGAACTCCACGCACAGGTCATGCAACTCGCTGGTGCCATCTACACCGTCGGCAAGCACAAGAGTGCCATCATCAAAGGCATCAAGTGCGCTCTCAGCCTGCTCGGCATCTGCGAGGACCACATGGCCGAGCCCTTCCATCGTTTCCGCGATGCGGAACGTGAAATCATTCGTGAAAGACTCGCTGCCCTCGGCCTCTTGTAACTGCTAACCATGAAATCACTGTTCCTCATCCTTCTGTTGCTCACCAGTATGCCCATCCTCCACGCGCAGATCCCGGGTGGCTTCAGCAAGTCATCCGCTAGCGATGATGAAGTCCTCAGTGCCGCCAAATTTGCCGTCTCCAAGCATGATGCGAAGCTCGCTCTGCAAAGCATTGAGGAGGCAGAAGCACAGGTCGTCGCTGGCATGAACTACAAGCTCAAGCTGACCACTTCCGATGGCCGCAAGGCCGCAGTCGTCGTTTGGCGCAAGCTGGATGGCGGCCATGAGCTGACCTCTTGGGAATGGCTAAGCTCCAAGACAACGCAGCCAGGCTTGCTCAAATCCGAGTTCGTCTTCGATCCGAATCCTGTGCCGAGTTGCCACGCGACGACGATTGTCGAAACGAAAACGGGAACACTGGTCACCGCATGGTTTGCAGGCACCGCAGAAGGAAAACCGGACGTGTGCATCTGGTCCTCACGCTCGGCAGATGGCGCATGGACTGCGCCGGTGATGGTAGCTGAAGGCACGCCGCATCCGTGTTGGAATCCTGTGCTGTTTCAGCCGAATGAAGGCCCGTTGATGCTCTTTTACAAAGTGGGTCCCTCACCAAGCACTTGGTGGGGCATGTTGAAGACCAGCACTGACAACGGCAAGACTTGGAGCGAAGCCGTCAAACTGCCCGATGGCATCCTCGGGCCGATCAAGAACAAGCCTGTGCAACTCGCAGACGGCACCATTCTCTGCCCGACGAGCACTGAAACGAACACCAAGCCCAGTGCATGGCGTTTGCACTTCGAGCTGAGCAAGGACTGTGGGAAAGGATGGACCACCGCGAAGCCGTCCTCCGATGGCGATCCCGCTGTCGATGCGATTCAGCCTAGTATTCTCTTTCTCGGTGGCGACAAGCTGATGGCACTTGGTCGCTCGAAAAACAAAAAAATCTTCAGCGTGATCTCCGACAATAACGGCAAAACCTGGGGCACCATGAGCCTGACCGAGCTGCCAAATCCAAACTCCGGCACCGATGCCGTCACTCTCAAGGACGGTCGCCACCTGCTCATCTACAACCACACTGACCGCGGCCGCAGCCCGCTCAATCTCGCGTTAAGCACGGATGGCAAAACCTGGAGCGCCGCGCTCTTGATCGAAGACGAGCCGAAGATGGAGTTCAGCTATCCCGCGATCATTCAAACCAACGACGGCCTTGTCCACATCACCTACACTTGGAAGCGTCAGTTGGTGAAGCATGCGGTGATTGATCCCGCCAAGCTCACCACGAAGTCCATCGTGGACGGCCAGTGGCCGCAGTAGCTTCGATTGGCAAT